>Ga0193717_1000043_pt1 | contig 139140 bp, 113 predicted proteins | sample U2c2metaG_FD_145900 | JGI IMG/M metagenome (GOLD analysis project Ga0193717, IMG submission 145900) | Soil microbial communities from a riparian zone of the East river system, Colorado, United States - U2c2 | ecosystem: Environmental > Terrestrial > Soil > Riparian zone | place: USA: East... | reverse complement strand
TCCGGGCGCCGCAAACAGCCGGCGGTACGACGCGCGCAGTGGGCGTCACTCGGGCGTTACGACGGCGCCGAGGTCGGCCAGGGTCAGCCGCTCCCCGGCCTGATAGGCCTTCTCGAAGTCCGCCGGGGCGAGCACGGCCCTGACCTTGCTCAGCAGGCGAGTGGTCAGTGCTCGTCGTGGCCACCGTCCACCCAGGCGGAGGGCCTGGGCGGACGCCGCGCCGTACATGGTCGCCGCCTCGGTCGGTCGGCCGCACTCGGCCAGTAGATTGGCCCGGGTCTCCACGACCCCCGCTCCGTACCGACTGCCGTAGGTGAGGCTCAGGTCGAAGGCACGGTTGGACCATTCGAGACCGCGCTCGGGGTGGCCCAGGGCCAGTTCGGCGTAGGCCGCGGCGGACGCGCTGAGGAACGCGGCGAAGATGTGGCGCGCATCGCTGGCCCGGCGGTGTGCCGCCTCGGCTGCGGCAGCGCACTGCCGGGGGGCGACGCCGCTGCTGATGTCGACGAGGCCGCGCACCGCCTCGCACAGCACGTCGAGGTCGGGGTCGGCGACGTCCGCTGCCACGGCGGTGGCAGTGGCGAAGACGGCCCGCATGTAGTCGAACTCGTCTGTCGTCATGGCTGCAGCCGCGATCACCGCCAGCAGATCACCGACGAACGCGCGCCGGCCCATCGGGACCTGGTCGAGCAGAGCCACCACCGCGTCCGTGTGCGGGCGAGCGAGGTCCGCGCGTCCCTGGTAGGTCAGGGTCGCGGCCAGCCCTGCGTGCGCCGCGGCTCGATCGGCGGCTGGTGCGTCGCCGGCTCGCCGGGTCGCGAGGTCGAGCCAGCGGCGCGCTTCGACGATCCGTTCGCGGGTGTACCAGAACATGGTCAGCTGCGCGGCCAGCAGAGGTGTCGCCGGTTCGCCGTGGCCCGCGAGTTCTCGTTCCAGCGTCGCCCGGACGGCCGCGTAGTTGGCGTCGAGCGTGCGATACCGCATGATCTCACCGCGGCGCAGGCGGAAGTCGGCGCCGAGCACCGAACGCACCCAGGCGTCTCTGCGGTCGAGCATCACGTCCCGCTCGCCGGTGTCTGTGAGCAGCTGACGGGCGTGCGAGCGTACGGTTTCCAGCTGGCGGAAGGTCGATGCCCAGCCGACGCGGTTCGACCTCGTCGAGGTGAGTAGGGATCGGTTGACCAGCATCGGGATGAGTCCCACGGTCCGTCCGCCCACCGAGTCATCGGCGACCGCGGCAGCGGCCTCGGCGGTGAACGGTCCCGGGAAGACGGCCAGGACCCGGTGCAACGCCTGCTCGGCATCGGTCATCTGCCCGTAGCTGCGATCTATCTCATCCCGCAACGTGCCGTGGGCTCGTGCGCCCGCCGCACCCTGCCGGCCCAATCCGGTCGGGTCGAGCGTCACCTGCTCGGCGATCTCCGCGATCGAGTAGCTGCGGCCGCGGGCCGCGGCGAGTTCGATCGCGAGCGGAAGGCCGTCGAGCCCGATGCAGATCTCGGCGACCCTGCGCAGATCCTCCTCCGTCAGCGTGACGGTCGGCTCGGCCAGCCGGAAGCGGCTTCGGAACATCGCCACCGCTGGGGATTCGTCCTGCGGATGGTCCGAATCGGGCAGCCCGAGCGGGGCGAGGGTGTAGACCAGCTCGCCAGGAAGGGCGAGCGGTTCCCGGCTGGTCGCGACCACGGTGCAGTCGGCCTGCTCACCGACCAGAGTCTCGACGAGTTCGCGGACGCCCTGCAGCACATGCTCGCAGTTGTCGAGGACGACCAGCGCCTGCCGGCCGCGCATCTGTGACGCCATGGCCCGCAGCGGTGTTCCAACGGCCGGTACGGCGACGCCCAGCGTGGCGAGGGTCAGGTCGACCACCAGGCTGGGGTGGTCGACCTGTCCGAGGTCGACGAACCACACGCCGTCGGGAAAGCGCGAAGCCAGGACGTGGGTCAGTTCGATCGCGAGCCGGGTCTTACCGCATCCCGCGGCACCGACGATCGACACCAGGTGGCTGTCACCGATCAGCTCGCCCAGCTGGTGCACCTCGGCGGCGCGCCCGATGATCAGCGTCATCCGACGAGGGGGATGCGACTCGGCGCGGGGCGCGACGGGCACCTCCTCGGAGGCCACCGCCGGGGCTGCCCTCGTGACTGCCGGCGCGGGCAGCAGCGTCGGGTCTCCGTCCAGGATCCGCTGCTGCAGCTCCCGCAATTCGGCGCCTGGTTCGATGCCGAGCTCGTTGATCAGAGTGTCGCGCGCGACGCGGTACGCGTTCAGCGCCTCCTCGATCCGGCCGTGCCGCGCCAGTGCGAGCATCCGCAGACAGTGCAGGTGCTCGCGGTACGGCGCGTCGTGGATCAGCGGTTGCAGGTCGACGAGTGCCTGCTCGGTGCGCCCGAGCGCGAGCAACGCGTCGACGCGCCGTTCCCGGACCTGGGTATGCAACTCCTCGAGCCGGGCGACGTACGCCTCCGCCCACGGCCTGTCGCCGCACGGGCTGAACGGCCGGCCGCGCCAGAGTTCGATGGCGGCGTCGAATCGCCGCAACGCCCGATCCGGACGGTCGGTGCCGAGCGCCTCGCGGCCTTCATCGGCCAGCCGCTCGAAAACCGCCGAGTCGATGTCGGCGGGGTCGACCAGGAGCCGGTACCCGCCGGTGTCGTTCACGAGCACGGCCGGCGCCGTGCCTCGGCCGCGGTCCGGCTCCAGGACCCGCCGCAGTCGCCAGACGTGCGACTCGAGCGTCGATCCCCGACCGTCGGTGACCTGGTCACCCCAGAGCGCCTCGATCATCGTGTCGACCGGAACCCGTCGGTTGGCGTGCACCGCGAGCAGCGCAAGCAGCGTCGTCGGCCGGCTGCCGTTCGGCATACGCATCCGGCCGTCGATCTCCAGCGACAGCTGACCGAGGTCATGCAATCTCACGTACTGAAATTACCGGTGAAGACGGCCTGGTGGAACGCCCAGCCGCGAACTCCCTTCCGCGGTACGCAGTGCCCCGGCCCGGCGCCAGATCAGTTCCGCCTGGACGGCAAGCATGAGGCCGACCATGACCAGGACGCTGCCGATACCGCTCTCGTAGGGTGTATGGGTCAAGTAGGCGAACGCGCCGAGCGCGAACTTCAGCACCACCAGTCCGACGAACAGGCCGATGGTCACGGACGTCCCTCGGGTGAAGATGCGTCCGTCGTTCTGCCACGCAGCTCCCCAGGTCAGCCAGATCACCATGCGGGCTCACCGATGCCGGGCGGCCGACGGTGGCGACCTGTAGTCCATGGCCATCAGACTGGGCACCGCCCAGGGCCGTCAGATGGAGCTGCGATATCGAACTGCCAACATTGAATCGCTACCGTAGCCGCGCTGGGAACCTTCGGCGACGCACCTCTTACGCCCCTCTTACGCACCTCAATCAGCGCGAGAGGATGATGAGCGATGAGAACCAATGTGCGCAAAACAACCCCCGAATCCCTTGCCAGTAAGAGCTTACGCTCATCATCGACAACGGTGGTCAACCTCGGCTGGAAGTCAGCGGGTTTGGGGTTCGAGTCCCTGGCGGGGCACCAGCATCGAGGCCCAGGCAGACATCGCAATCTGCTCCTGGGCCTTTGTGCTGTCTACGACCCCTTTACGACCCTCTTTGCCGGACCGCCGTTCCTCGCCTAGTTACCAGCGACCGAACGTGCGACCGCCGACGGCTCTCCGACGAGAAGGGCAAGCCGGCCAAGGTCCGAGCAAAGGCAAACTTCCGCGACCACGACGGCCATGTGCGCGATGTGACCGCGATGCGCAAACTCACCCACCTCCTCGACCTCTGGATGCGGTTGAGTCTGCATGGCACTAACGCATCGATTAGTGCAATAATTGGAGGATGACAGCGAGTCCGACCAACACCAGGCCTGGGGGGCGTTCGGCGCGTGTGCGCGCCGACGTGCACCGCGCGGTGCAGGAGCTCCTGGCCGAGGAGCCCGCCGAGGCGCTCACCTTGCCCGCCATCGCCACCAGAGCAGGAGTCCATCCGACGACTCTCTACCGTCGCTGGGGCTCGATGGCGGAGTTGCTCGGCGACGTCGCAACCAGCCGGTTCAGCGGGGACATCGTGGTGCCGGACACAGGGTCCTTGCGTGAGGACCTCGAGCGCTGGGCCACGGACGTCGCCACCGACCTGGCAGACCCGGATGTGCTGGCTCTGATGCGCGCCGCCATCGGCTCCGGCCCCACAGGCGGCTGCGCCTGCACGGCGGACCGCCACGCTCAGCTAGCCGCGATACTCGACCGTGCGCGCTCGCGTGACGGATCTGCGCCGGAGGTCGGGCCCGCCTCAGACGCCCTACTGGGTCCGCTGTACTACCGCGCGATCTTCACGAACACCCCAGCCGAACCAGGTTGGCCGCGGGAACTAGTGAAAGCAATGCTGGACTGATCGGGGATACCAACTCATCGGTCCGACTCCGGCTGCTGCAGTCGTTGCAGCCGGCAACAGCCCCCGATCTGCGATGACGCAATCTCAGGAACCCTCAGCGGCTCTCCGACTTGGGTGCTGCGTCGAAGAGGACTGTCGCCATAGCACGAGCAGTGGTGGACGCCGAAGGATCGCGGTCCATGCGGGCCGACAGGCCCGCTCCGTCGTACAGGAGCTGGAGCTGTCGAGCCAGGGCGTCGGGATCGGCAACACCGGCCTCCTTGGCGAGATTGGTGAACAGGGAGCGCAACCAGTCCCGGTACTCATCGGCGGCGTGTTCGACGGAACTGCCAGGCTGGGCCTCTGCGCTGGCCATCTCGAACGGGCATCCGTTGAATCCGGGTTCGGTGAACAGCTCGCCTTGCGCGTCGAAGACGCCCAGCAGCCGCTCTCGTGGTGTTCGGAAACGTGTCATGACCCGATTGATGCGGTCGCTGGTGCTGGCGTGGCGGCACTCGAGGTAGGCGAGGACTAGCGCTTCCTTGCTACCGAAGGTGTTGTAGAGCGAGGCCTTGGCGACGCCTGCGTGCTCGATGATGCGGTCGATGCCGACCGTCTGTACACCCTCGCGATAGAACAACTCATCGGCGGCCGCCAGAAGACGATCGCGGGCCGACGCTTTAGCGCCGGTCTTGCTCGGCATGATGGACTCCCTCGTTAGACAGACCTGTTCAGTGTACTGCACATTCACCCCTGGATCTCGTCACCGGGGATGGCCGAGCCGGCATGATCAACCGGGTCGTGCTGGCGCACTGGCCAACTGCAGGGACCCGCCCTTTGGCGGGGGCCCAGGTGGAGCGGAGGGCTCGCCGATCCCTCCGCTCCGCACAGCATTGGACGAAACAGCGCCGCTGATCACTGGTCCACTGTCTCTGACCAGACCGTGTTCGCGGTGGCCGTTCCATCTGCGTCGGCCCTGCTATCAGTCGTCGACAGCGTCGTTCACGTAGGGGATCGGGATCCACCGGAAATGATCGCCGCTCAGCCGTTGGACGTGTCCTGCCCCCGGGAAGTGCGCGTGGGGCATCGCGACGAGGTATCCGTTCTCCGCGGCATCCGCCAAGGAGCTCAGCCGGGTTGCCGTCGCCCGCTCCTGATCGATGTCAAAGGTGATGCTTACGGTGGGTTCCTCGATTTGCACGTCCGGCACGTTGATGATGTCCCCCCAGAAGGCGATCTTTTCTCCGCCGTTCTCAAGGATGTACGTGACCTGCCCTGGTGTGTGACCGTAAGCCGGTTCAGTGCGAAGGCCAGGAAACAGTTCTGCCCCCGCCTCGAAGGCAGACACCGATCCGTCTTTCAGATACGGCAGGACCGTAGCCTCAACGACTTTGAACCAATCCGCCGCATGGCCAGTAGCGTTCATTGCATTCGCTTCGCTCGCCCAGAAATCGAGTTCCCTCGTATCTACATGAACCTTGGCGTTCGGGTAGATTTTCTGACCGTCAACCACAAGCCCACCCGAATGATCGGGGTGGATGTGAGTGATGAGGATGTCTGTGATGTCCCTCGGTTCCAGTCCAATCGCCTTCAAACTCGACGGGAGCTTGTTCAGCTTTGGACCCAACACTTCCCCGGCTCCCACGTCGACCATCAGGAGACGATTGCCCAGCTCGATCAAGAACGCATTTACCGACTCGTGATTCGGAGTCCTTTGGTTGGACTTCGCGAGGACCGCTTCGACTTCTTCGGGCGTCGTGTTGCGCAGTTGATCCCGCATATACGGGCGGAATGTCCCGTCCGACAACGCGACGACGTTGACGTCACCGATCCTCATTCGGTGAAAACCCGCCTGCGCGAGCATGAGCTTGGATTTCTCGGCGAACGCCACCGGTGTGACGAGCTGCGAGTCTGATGACATAGTTACCTCCGTAGGCCTGCCCTCGGGTGGCAGTCGTAACTTCCTTGTTGTGGATGGCGCTTGGCCTTTGCTTAACCAGCCCGCTGAACCGAGACTGGCTTGGTTCAACTGAGCGAGGTCGCGAAGTCAAGGACCAGACGCCCACGGATCCCGCCGTCAGCGAGCCGGCGATGCGCCTCTGCGGCACGATCGGCGCGCAAGATCTCAGCGACCCGCAAGGTGAGCGTGCCGTCCTCGACCAGGGCTCGCAGACGGTCCAGTGCCCCGGTATCGGTAAAGGCCTCCCACGCCACGATTGGATGCACAGTGATCCCGCGCCCCACGGGGCCATTCCAGCCGCGGACGGTAGCCAGCGCACCACCGTCCGCGACCGCGGGCACGGCCTCGTCGTCGAGGTTCGCCGCGTCGACCAGACCGGGAACACCGTTGGGCACCAGCGCGCGGACGCCAGCGATCCATTCCTCACCCCGATCCACGACATGGTCGGCCCCCAGGGAGCGCACCAAGTCACCGTCAGCAGACGACGCCACCGCGATCACGGTCAGGTCCCGCGCCTTGGCCAACTGAACGGTGTAGCCGCCCAACGCACCGGCGGCACCTGTGACCGCGACGGTCTGCCGGACCGACAGGTGCAGCGCCTCAAGGGCCAAGTCGGCGGTGAGCGCGTTGAGCAGCAGGGTCGACGCCTCGGCATGAGTGGAGCCCTTCGGCGCAGGTACCACCGACCTCTGGTCAACGACGAACTGTTCGGCATAGCTGCCGCCGTGCACCCCCATCGGGACGACTGCGGCGATCACCCGGTCACCGACACTCAGACGCCCGACGGGGCCCGGGCCGAGCTTGTCCACTACGCCGGCGGCGTCCACGCCAGGGATATACGGCGGGGTACGTTCAGCCAGCTCGGCCGCCCGGCGGCCAGCGCGAAAGCCGATGTCGGTTGGGTTCACGGTCACCGCATGTGTCCTGATCCGTACCTCACCGGCACACGGTTCAGGAGCAGGCAGGTCGATTGCGTGCAGCACTTCGGGACCTCCGAAGTCGGTGAGACCAATGGCTTTCATCACCACGACCCTTCCTTGCCTGGTGGCAGCGTCCGGCCCGCAGACCCGATCGTTCACACGCCATCGAGCGAGATCCGGCCGACCGGTTGTCGTGGACACTATCCAGACTGGTCTACCTAGTCAACATCCAATCGGTATCCACCTGAGGGAACGGCCTCGATTCGCCGGCATCGCGAGCGCGTGAGCGGCCGCACTTCGGGCCGGTTGGTCCGCGCGAAACGCCCGCCATCACGGCTAAATCTCACCCCTGCACCGTCCTGCTCGGAGGTGTCCGACCACCGGAAGGCGTGGGTCAGCTCGGTTGCTTGACTGGACTTAGGTAGACCTGTCTGACTATGGTGCCAAATCACCTACAGCGGCGCTCTGCACCCGGCATCCAGGTGGATATCGGACCCAGCGGGCGCCAACCGCCGCCGGTGCGCACACGACCGAACATCCCAAATGAGGAGCGTGACTCGAATGAAGGTTCTGCTCACGGATCAGGCTTTCCCGGACACCGATCTCGAACGCGGGCTACTTGCCGAAGCCGGGCACACCCTCATCGTCGCCCCGTCTGCCGATGATGTTCAGAGGCTCGCGCCTGAGGCGGACGCCATTCTCAATGCGCTCGCACCGATCGGGGAAGATCTGATCAAGAAGATGACCAAGGCTCGGATTATCGCCCGCTACGGAATCGGGATCGACAACATAGATGTCGATGCGGCGGCCAACAATGGAATCATTGTTACCAATGTGCCGGACTATTGCGTGGAAGAGGTAGCATCCCACGCGGTGGCGATGGCGTTGATGTTGCTACGAAATCTCTCGAAGGCGGATGAAGCCGCGCGATCCGGCCTGTGGGGAGTCGGCTCAGTGCGCCCGCTGCGCCGCATATCGACACTTACCGTCGGACTCCTGGGATTCGGTCGAATCGGGAAGCTGGTCGCAACAAGTATGGCCAGCTTCGGGACCGGCATTCTCGTCCATGATCCGTACGCGAAGAAGATTCCGGAGCCGTTTCAAGCCGTGGGCTTGAACGATCTGCTCACAAGGTCTGACATCCTCTTTCTCCACGCACCGCTGACACCGGAGACCCGTGGAATCATCAATGCGGAGACCCTCGCGCAGCTCCCATCAGGGGCGATTGTCATCAATGCCGCCCGGGGTCCACTCATCGTTCTCCACGACCTTGTTGCTTCGCTTCGCGCTGGCCGCCTGAAAGGAGCGGCGCTGGATACCTTTCCGGTCGAACCGCTCGATCCGACGCTGGTCGCGGACGTGCCGAATCTGCTCCTGAGCCCGCATACTGCGTTCTATTCGGAGGAGGCGATGAGGGAGTCGCAGGTCAAGGCAACTCAGCAGGTCATCAAAGTCCTTGCGGGAGAGCCGGCAGACTACCCGATAAGGGCGGTGACATCATCGTGAGGACTGTCCCATCGGTAGCTCACCACACCGCCCGCCTGAACGGGATCAGGATCCACTGGGTCACTGCTGGATCGGGACCGCCGGTCTATCTTCTGCATGGTTTTCCGGAGACTTGGTTCGCATGGCGCAAGCAGATCACCGCGCTCGCAAAGACATTCACGGTCGTCGCGCCCGACCTGCGCGGCTACGGAGCCACCGATAAGCCGGCGTCCGGTTACGACAAGCGCACGATGGCCAACGACATCATCGCCCTCATGGACCATCTCGGTCACGACCGGATTGCATTGATAGGGCACGACCGGGGTGCGCGAGTAGCGACACGTTTCGCGAAAGATCACCCGCACCGCCTCGACCGCCTGGTTGTTATGGAGAACATTCCGACGAGGGTACTGGCCGAGAACGCCAGCAACCCCAAGTTGCAGGCAGAGGGATGGTTTCTTCAATTCTTCAACGTTCCCGACCTTCCTGAGGCTCTTATCGCCGGTAAGGAACGCGAATTTCTGAGCTTCCTGTACCGGACCTGGTCATACAATCCGGAAATGATGACTCAGGACGAGATCGACGTCTACGTACGGGAGTATGAACGGCCTGGCAGCATTCGGGGCTGTTGTTCAGATTACCGCGCCAGGCTTGAAGACGTTGCGCAAGATGTTGCGGACAAGGACGTGCGAATCGAACGCCCTGTCCTGTCCCTATGGGGCGTCAACTCCGAAGCCGTCGGCAAAGCATTCGACGTAAAAGCAGTGTGGGAGACGATGGCTTCTAATCTGACCACTCTCGCCATCGATAGGTGCGGTCACCTGCCCCAAGAGGAGCAGCCTGAAATCGTGAACGAATCCCTTGCAGATTTTCTTTCGGACTGGGATCACTGAGAGGTCTAGGCCGCATCGTATGCGGCCTTACATGCCAATCATGCACATTTGATCCATACGTCATACCTTTGATTGGAGTGGTAAAGTCATGCGCTTCCTCAGACTAGGAGAACCCGGCCATGAGCGACCGGCTGCACTTGTCCCGGAAACCGGGACTGTATACGACATTTCCGCCGTCGCCCGGGATATCGACGGCGAGTTCCTGCGCACATGGCGGTCCAAGGTCGACATTATCAGTTCGGGGGAACTCCCCCGCATCGACATCGGCGAGACCCGTATCGGATCGCCTATTGCGCTGCCCCACGCGGTGTATGGCGTGGCCCTCAACTATGCCGACCACGCGGCAGAAGCCAAATTGGATGTTTCGGCGGAGCCCGTGGTGTTCTCCAAGACGCCGAACAGCGTCTGCGGGCCCAATGACGACGTGGTTTTCCCTCCTGGCTCGGTGAAGGGAGACTGGGAAGTCGAACTCGGAGTGGTCATCGGCGCACCGGCCTACCTACTGTCTTCGGTCGATGAAGCTCCATCGGTCATCGCCGGCTATGTGGCTGCCAACGACGTCTCCGAGCGCGCGTGGCAACTGGAACGCAGTGGTCAGCTCATGAAGGGAAAGACCTTCCCGACAGCCAATCCGATCGGTCCGTTCCTGGTGACCGCGGACGAAGTCCCAGACCCCGGGACCATCTCCCTCGATTTGTGGGTCAACGGCGTCAGGCGACAGCACGGCACCACGGCGAATCTTGTCTTTTCCGTCGAGCATCTCGTCTGGTACATCAGTCAGTTCGCCCGTCTCGAGCCGGGCGATCTCATCAACACTGGTACGCCTGCTGGTGTCGGCATTGGTCACACACCTCCGGTGTTCCTCGAGGACGGGGACATCATCAAACTTTCCGTCGGAGACCTCGGGACTCACGAGAATCGAGTGGTGATACCCAAACCGGCGTAACAAGCCGGTGCCAGGGGTCGGGAGTTCGCCGCCGACGTTCGACGGCCGTGGCGATGCCGATGGAGCATTGATATTGAGGCTTGCGGCGTCTGTCACACCGATTCCCAGTTCGTCAACAACCAACTACCTGGAATCGTGTTCCCGGTGACGCCGGGCCACGAGATCGCCGGCCGGATCGAATCGGTCGGACCCGGCGTCGTGAACTGGCAGGTGGGTGACCGGGTGGCGATCGGCTGGTCCGGGGGCCATTGCACGTACTGCGACCGCTGCCGTAGGGGCGACTTCGTCCACTGCGAGAACGCGCAGGTACCGGGCTGGACCTATCCGGGCGGCTACGCCGAGTCCATCGTGGCCCCGGCCAACGCTCTGGCCCGGATCCCGGCCAATCTCTCGGCGGCGGAGGCCGCACCTCTGGCGTGCGCGGGAGTGACGGTCTTCAATGGGCTTCGCCGTACCGGCGCCAGGGCCGGCGACCTCGTCGCTGTCATCGGTCTCGGAGGTTTGGGACACCTGGCCGTGCAGTTCGCAGCCAAGATGGGGTTCGACACCGTGGTCGTTGCCAGGGGCCACGAGAAGGAGAAGCTGGCGACGGACCTCGGATCGCGCCACTCCGTCGATTCCACCCGGGAAGACGTCTCAACCGAGTTGCTCAAGCTCGGCGGAGCGCGGGTCGTCCTGGCGACCGCGGGCAACTCCGATGCGATGATCGCAGCCCTTGACGGTCTCGGTCCGCACGGCGAGCTCATCGTCATCGGGATCGATCCGGCACCGATGAAGGTCACTCCTCTGCAGTTGATTTTCCAGTCGAAGACCGTGCACGGGCACCCGGGCGGCGTCGCTATGGATACCGAGGACACGCTGGCCTTCGCGGCGATGACCGGTATCCGGCCGATCATCGAGGAGGTACCGCTGGAGCGGGCGTCCGAGGCCTACCGGCGCATGATGGACAACGAAGCCCGCTTCCGGATGGTTCTCACCACCGGCGCCTGAGAACGACTGACCGGACGAGCTCTGTCCATCTGATTTTGGCGTACGGCGCGTCGACGCCGACCTTCTGGACCGTAAGGAAATCCTCATGTCCGACCTGCTGCAAACTGTTGTCCACGCACACGGTACCGCTGAGCGATGGCGTGACGTCGGGGCCATCGATGTCACCTTCAACTTTTGGGGCAATCTGCTTGACTTGAAGGGTTTCCCGGGCCATTTTTGTCCCAGCGTGTCCATCGACGCGCACACTCCCCGTACGACCATCCAGCACCTCGACCGGGACTCCGAGAATCGCTGGATCTTCACCCCTGATCGCGTGTGGATCGAACGCCCGGACGGATCCGTGGTCGCGGAGCGGAGCGAGCCCCGCTCCGCATTCACTGGTCATGTCCGGGACACGCTGTGGGACCAGTTGCACCTGACGTACTTTCTCGGCTACGCCGTGTGGAACTATCTGACTACTCCGTTTCACTTCACCACACCCGGCTTCTCCACGCGTGAACTCGAAGCTCACTCGGAAAGCGGCGAAGTCTGGCGGCGACTGGAAGTCACTTATCCAGATCACATCCCGGCGCACACGTCAGTACAGATCTTCTACTTCGGCGACGACTTCATGCTGAGGCGCATGGACTACCTGACCGACGTGCTCGGCGGCGTCGCCGCACATTATGCGTATGACGCGAAGACCGTCGACGGGATATCGTTCCCGCACTTCCGCCGCGTGGTGAGGCGAAAATCCGAAGGGCCACTGATCAATGGCCTACCTCATTCGCACTCGATTACACAGACCTCCGAGTGCGGCATCGCTGAAAACGAAGGGAAGACGGGGCTCCGAACTCCGTCTGGGCGATCGCCCAGACGGAGCGGGTGTCGCACCGCGAGGTTACCCGCGAACGGCGTCGCGGACATCGATGTCGGCAACCACGACGTTGGGGTCAGAGCCGGTGAGGAAGCCGGCGGTCACAACGTAGAGCTTGTCGCCTCGAATGGCTGCTGCGGTCGGTCCGCCCTGAATCCCGTCCGTCGAGTCCATGACGATGCTGTACGAACCGTCGGGCTTGATCAGCGCTACCTCGTTCGCAGGATCGAGCGCAGCCAGGATGGAGTCGCTGTGCCCGATGAAATTGAAGTCGTCGATGATGGGTCCGGTCAGTTTGGTCTCGAAGGCTCCTGCGGTCCCCTTTCGTCCGATCGGAATGCGCAGGAGTGTTCCCTGGTCGGCGTTGGACACCCACACGGCGTTCTTGTGGATTTTCAGACCGTTCACCCCAAGGCCGTACAGTCCAGTCGGGTCCAGCTTGGCACCGCCAGCCCACTTGACGGCCGCCGTCGCTCCCCGCTTGGCCGAAAATCGCCAGATGTCGCCGAGTGTGGAGTCCGCGAAGTAGATCTGATGCGTGCGCTGGTCGAGAGCCATTCCGTTGGGGAAACTCTTTCCAGTGAGGGCGACCACTCGCTCGGGAGCAGCGCCTCGGCGTACACGCCAGATCCCCGTCGAGTCGTCGTGCCCGGTGGCGTAGCCGACGTACAGAGTCCCGTCTGGCATCCGCACGATCCCGGACGCGAAGTTGAAACCAAGCACCGGGGTGTTGATCCCGCCATCTGCAGGAACGGGCAGGGAAGCCACCACACGTCGCCCACCTTGCGGCGTGATTCTCTCGACCTTGGCTGCTCGCGACAGTACGACGAGGAAGGCGCCGCCAGGCGCCGCGGTGATGTTCTCGGGCTGCTCACCGGCAGCGAGGTCGTAGTGGATCAGAACGCGAGGGTTGGATACCGGATCTGTGGCCGCCGCGGCCGGGTTCGCATACACACCCGTCGCTGCCACACCGGCGAGCAGTGCCGACGCGATTGCCGTTCGTAGCTTGTTCAGTGACACGAGCGAGACTCCTCAATCGATTTGTGCCAGTTCTTGGCAGCTCGCCGGCTTGGCGACCTCCCTGAGATGACCGGTGACATCGACTATACAGACCTGTCTGTTTATGGCAAATCTCAGAGACCTGAGCGCTCAGGGAGTCAGAGTTGCGAGTAGAAGGTTGGGGTCCTCGTTCAGTACGAAGGAGGCGCTCGCCACGTAGGCAGTGGCGCCGCGGATGCCGACAGTTGTCGGGCCGCTGATGCCGTCGGCGGCATCAAGCACGACCGAGTGGGAACCGTCTGCTCGGATGAGCTCGACCCGGTTGGGCAGATTGAACGCGGCAATGACGGTATCGGAGTCGCCGACGAAGGCGAAGTCGTCGATGCCCACGACGTCATTCGACCTGACCTGCACCGGCCCTGGCCGGCCGTTGCGCTTGATGGGGATGCGCAGCAGCGTGCCCTGGTCCGTGTTCGTCGCCCACACCGCGCCGTTGCGGATCTTCAGGCCATTGACACCCAAGACCTCCTTCCGGGTAAGCAGTGGGTCGCGCAGCCAGACCGTCGGCTTGCCACCGGCGAGTGGGACTCGCCAGATCAGTCCGAGGACCGAGTCGCTGAAGTACAGCAGGCCAGTCCGTTCGTCGAGGTCCATTCCGTTGGGGAAGCCAACTCCGGGGGTGGGAGCAATCCGTCGAGGCGCCTGGCCGGGACGGATCCGCCAGATGCCGTTGTAGTCGTCGCGACCGGTGACATAGCCGACGTACAAGGTGCCGTTGCTGGTTCGCACCAAGCCGGTGGCGAGCGAGTAGCCGAGCACCGGAACATCGGAGCCACCATCGGGCGCGGCCGGAAGGGTGGCCAGGGTGCGAACCTCGCCACGCCCGCTCACGCGGACAATCTGGTTACTACCGGCGAGTGCGAGGTTCGCGGCACCACCGGGCTCGAGGATGATCGCCTCGGGCCGCTGGTTTGCCTTGAGGTTGAAATGGACCTGGATCCGCGGATCGGATAGCGGAGCCGATACCGACTGTGCGGGTGCGACCGAGACGACCGTCGCGGCGACAAGGGCGACGACGGCCGCTAGGGCGCTCGTCAGGGACTTCCTGGACATGCTGGTCCTTAGGGCAGAAAGGAAATTATGTAGACCGTCATGGTCAATCCGAACACTAGACCGATCTGTCCAGAAACACCAGGCCCAAGGTGCCCTGCCCGGCAGTCCCGCGCAACCAGCCGAGCAGCCTCCGGTTAAGTGGCCTTCTCCGCAGCCACACTCGATCCTTAACGCAAAGATGCTTGCTTTTGCCGCCCGGCAGGCATTACCGTCCTAACGCAAACATCTATGCGTTACTAGGAGCCCCTTGTGACATCACCCCGTTCTACGCCGCTGCGACCGTTGGACCCGAAGGAACGCTCCGACGACCGCCCACCGGCGGGCCGGATACCGCGGCGAGTGCCGTCCCGAGTCGCATTCCCCTTACTGGCGCTCATTCTCTTCGGGCTGTTCTTTGCGGCCAGCGCGCCATCGCCGTTGTTCCTGGTGTTCCAGCGGGAGTGGCACTTCGCGCCCGCGTCGCTGACTCTGGCGTTCGCGGTGTACGCGCTCGCCCTGCTCGCCACATTGCTGATCGCCGGCTCGCTCTCCGACCACATCGGGCGGCGACCGGTCCTGATGGGCGCCCTGCTATTGCAGACGGTCTCCGTTGTGGCGTTCCTGGTAGCCGACAGCATCGGCTGGATCATCGGCGCCCGCATCATCCAGGGGCTTGCGACTGGCGCCGCCACTGGAGCGCTGACCGCGGCCGTCACCGAGTCGGCGCCGCCGGAGCGGCGCAGACTCGGCGCGTTGATCAGCGGGGTGGCCCCGCTGACCGGCCTAGCCCTCGGCGCGCTGGCCACCGGCTTCATCGTGCAGTTCAGCGGGCACCCGACAACCGTCGTCTTCGCCAGCCTGGCCGTCTTCTTCGCCCTCGCGGTCCCAATCATGTTCGTCATCCCCGAGACCAGCACCCCGCGCCCCGGCGCCTGGAAATCCCTCGTCCCGCGGCTGTCGATCCCGGTCCGAGCCCGCCGCGAATTCGTTGTCAGCATCCCCGTGATGGTCGCCAGTTGGGCGCTCGGCGGTTTCTACCTCGGACTCGCCCCAGCGATCGTGCGCAACGAGTTCGGCATCGACAGCGGCCTGGTCAACGGGCTCGCCATCGCGACGCTCTTCGGCTTCGGAGCGATCGCATCGACCGCTCTCGGCGGCCTGGCCGCCCGGCTCACCACCGTCCTCGGGACCGCGACGCTCGGTTTGGGCACGACAATCGCCCTCATCTCGCTGGCTTCCGATTCGACTCTTCTCTTCTTTATCGGCACCGCGGTCGCCGGAACCGGCTTCGGGGCGGGTTACACCGGCGGCATCCGGATCCTCGCACCACTGGCAGACGCACATCAGCGCGCCGAACTGTTCGCGGCCGTCTTTGTGGTCAGCTATGTCGCCTTCGGCGTGCCGGCCATCGTTGCGGGCCAATTGATCACGCCCCTCGGCCTGCACACGACCGCCCTGTCGTACGGCGTCCTACTGGTCGCCTTCTCGGTGGTCGGACTAGCCGGCCACTCGATCGCGGCTCGTCCCCGCGCATGATCCATCGCATGAGGTCCGTCAACCTCGACGGGCATTCACTGAACCGGCGAGCGCCGTACGCCAAAGCCGCAACCCCTCAGCAGCCAGAACCGGTCAGCAGTCCCGCTCGACCATTTCCGCGGCCACGCAGCACCTGGCACCTTCCAGCGCCGAAGCTTCCGCTCGGGCACCTTGGCGCATGAGTTGATGGATGCGACCAGACTAGGCATCGGCCGACTGGCCGACGGCAGAACTGAGCTGCTGTGCGAATGGTGGTGGCCTGCCGGCCACGATCTCGACGGCTGCTTGGCCGTCATCGCTCGGCCTACTGCGACGATCGGGCCGGTGGTGGCGCACCACATCGAAAGGCTCCAGGCTCTCGGACTTCCGGACCGCGTCAACCACCAGCGTCCGGGCCTCATCATGCGAAGATCGCTGTCCAGCAACACGAAAGTCCTGACACCGGCATCGTTTCAGCGAACACATATGCGACGGCGTGACGCATGAAACCCAAGCGCCACCGCTGCGGACCCATCGGACAATGGGTCCGCAGCGCTCCTTCAATCCGACGGGCAGGGTGTGCGAGCATCGTCACCCTGCACGCAGAGCATCAAGCGACTTCGGAGGGCCTTCCCAACGCCCACCTTCTGCCCACCTGCGAATAGCACGCGGGCAAGTCGGCGGTGGAGGTCCCTGCCATTAGACCTGAACCCGTCTCCGGCCCATGCGATTTCCCGCTCCCGCCCGCTGCTCAGGAGCGCAGGTGTGCAACGAACCACTCCGTCGCCGCTGCCGACGTCGTTTCGAACTGCGCGTCGTACGCGTCGAAATGTCCGCCATCGAACATCACGAGCCGCTTAGGCTGTAGGGCCTGCTCGTAGGTTCTCAAGGCGATGTCGGTGGGCGTCACCAGGTCGCCGGTTCCCACCAGCATCATCAAGGGAGTCGGGGATACTCGGCCGGCCCACGTCCCAGGCTCGTACTGCGACGCCTTGAGACTGGAGCGCACTGTCACCACGTCGGCCGCCGGGACACCATCGGGGATCGGGAAGCTGGCAAAGAAGTCGAACATGTCCTGCGAGTGGTACGCAGCCGGCGTCCCAGGTTCAAGGCTGTTCAACAGTTGGGTCTGCGGCGCTCTGCCAGACAACTGGCCTCGTTCGTCGGCGTTGAAGCGTTCCTGTACTGCGGCGCGGAGCTCGGCCGGTACGCGTCGCAAGCCTTGCTCGTACCCGTTGCAGATCGGGACTTGGGCTACGACGGCCTTCAGCCTTCGGTCAGTGGCGCCAAGAACCATCGCGTGACCGCCGGCGAAGCTCGTCCCCCACACGCCCAGTCTGGTCCGATCCACGTCGTCCACGCTTTCGAGGTACGTGATGATGCGTCGCCAGCCCTCGATCTGCCGCCAAGGATCGATATCGTTACGTGGCTCGCCCTCGCTGAGCCCGAAGCTGCGGTGATCGTGGACGAGCACCACGAAACCCGCGTCGCGAAAGCGCTCGGCCAATTGCCTGAGTCCGTGATACTTCAGGCCCCCAAAGCCGTGCGCCATCGTGATGGCAGGAAATGGTCCGGCGCCGAGTGGGCGGAACAGCCACGCATGCAGCGTCACGCCGCCGTTAACGGGGACTCGAATTTCGTCCGGTTCCATGACGTCTCCTCGATATGATGATTCTCTTGTCCGACTGACGCCGAGATGCCTCGGCTCGGGTCTATGGCCACCCCGAAAGCTCCACAATCGTCAGTCCACTCGGGACCGATCATCAAGCGCCATATCGCGACCGATCGATCGGCACAGCCGAAATAGAATGCACCCAACCACTCGGTCTCATCGTCGAGTGGCCGTGATCCCGCGGGCGCGCTCGAGCGCGCAACCAACCGATCGGGGATGGCTGCCGCGCAGTGGATCCCGTGTCGCGGAGCTTCCGCCGCGTGGCCCGGTCGGGACCGCAAGACCGTGGATACGGGACAGGCCCGGAGCAGCTCCTAGGAACTGCTCCGGGCCCATGTGTTCGTGCTCGCCTCAGGTGCGGCCGCCACGCGGCCCCGCGGCTACCTGCCTTCGAACGGCACCTGAGGACGGTCGTCAAACGAGCCACCCGCAAGGTAGACGTCGACCGCTGACTTCATACCAATCTCGAGGTCATAGCTGGCGAGAAGGCCATCGTGGAGATCGAGCATCGCATCGTCAGCTGCCTGAATGCCGTTGGTCACCGCGTGCCTGATGAGTTGCTTGTGCGCGGCATGTACGAGAGCGGGACCCTTCGCTACCTGCTTGGCGAACTCGGTCACTTCGCTGATCAGGTCGGCGTCGTCAACCACCCGGTTCACCACTCCGTGCTGACACATCACCTCGGCCGGTACCTGTTCCGAGGTCAGCAGCCACTCGTAGGCAAGCGAACGGCCCGCCCGTCCGGCCGAACGGTACGCGCCGCCGATACCGGTGATGTAGCCGATCTGCTGCTCCGTGTTACTGAAGCGCGCGGACTTCGTCGCGAAGATGAGGTCGGTACGAAGTGCGAGCTCGTACCCACCGCCGTTGCAGAGGCCCTGTACAGCCGCGATCACGGGGATCGGGAGCCGCTCGATCCGGTAAGCAACCTCGTTGTACCGCCGGAGCATGGCCAGAATTTCGTGCCGTGCCATATCCGGCCAACCCAGAATGTCACCACCGTGACAGAAATCCGGCCCGTCGCCGGCAAGGATCATCACTCGTGCCTTCTTGGCGATGACCTCATCGAGTGCCTCGTCGAACTCGTCCATCATCTGGAAGCCAAACCGGTTGTCCGGCGGCTTGTTCATCGTGATCGTCGCAACCTTGTCGACGATTTCTAACCTCGACTGCTTCATAGCAGCGGCCTCCTGACCGTTGGTTCCAATGTCAAACCATCAAATAGTCCGATACCACGCACCAGACGCGGACCGGACTCCAAAGTAGCGACGCAATTTATAACCTCGGCGGTTGCTCTCCTAATGAGCGTAACGATTCGCTTCAATGCTCTCAAGAACCATCTAGCGATTGATTGATCGTCGATTCCGATCATTCGCGGCTTCTGCTTAACCGCTCTTGACACGGGGTACTTCAGCGAAATCAAAGTGACTCGCAACTGGTCAGGTCCTTGAGTTGCGGGCAGCCAGGGTTGGGGCGGTAGGTCAGCTGTCGGCAGGAGTGCCGTGTGTACCGGTGGGCCGCGGCAGCTTCGGCCGGTCGCGCCCTCGGTACAGCAGCAACGTGGCTAAGGCCGCGCACACGTAGATCACCACCATGGTGACGAGAGCGAGGACTTGCCCATGCAGCGCAGCCGCCTGCACAGCGTCGCTGCCCCCGTCATGAGCGGCGAGGTAGTCGGAGGCCGCGTTCGTGGCCAGGGTGTTCAGCAGCGGCGCCCCGATCGATGCGCCAAGCTGGTAGCACGCGGCGACGAGTGCTGAGGCGACGCCGACGTCCGCGGGATCCGCGCCGGGAACCCCCAGGCCGACCGAGGACGCGACAAACGTCCCCGCGCCCAGTCCCAGGATCATCATGCCGGGAACAACCGCCAGGTAGCTGCTGTGCAGGTCGATTCTGCTCAGCCATCCCAGGCCGACAGCTCCGATGACCATTGCCGCCGGAATGACGATCTTGGGTCCCAGCACGCTGATCAGGCGCCTTTGCGCGAGCTGGGCACCAGCGATGAACAGGGCGACGAAAGGCAGGAATGCGATACCTGTCCTCGTTGGCGAGAACCGGAGAATACCCTGGAAGTAGTACGTCATGATCAGGAAGAAGCCGGCCGCGTTCAAGCCTCCAATCGTCCGACCGATGTACGCGGCGGCACGCGTGCGGTTGGTCAAAACTCGCAGCGGCACAAGCGGACCGGGCGTGACACGTTCGACCATCAAGAAGACACCGAGAAGGACGATGCCACCGGCGATGAGGCCGTAGGTGAGCGGATGGCGCCAACCACGTACCGATGCCTCGCCGAAGCCGTACACGATGGCGGCAAGACCGCCAAAGGAGATGATGCTGCCTGGGATGTCGAAGATGACCGTCTTTCGGTTTGTCCGAGAACGGATGAGCGGTACGGCCCCGGCGATGCCGACGAACGCGAGGGGGACATTCACGTACAGGCACCATCGCCACGACAGGTACTCGGTGAGGGCGCCGCCCACCATGAGCCCGACCGCTCCACCGGTCGTCGCCATGATGCTGTACACGGCAAAGGCTTGGGCACGCTCGCGTACATCGGTAAAGGTCTCGACGACCAGCGAGAGCGCCGCTGGCATGACCAGGGCGCCGAACACGCCCTGGATAGCACGCGCCGTGACGAGCATACCGAGGCTCGTCGCGGCACCGCCCGCGAACGAGGCAACGGCGAACCCTGTCAAACCAACGATGAACGCGTTCTTCCGTCCAATGATGTCAGGTACCCGACCGCCGATGAGTAGCAGACATCCGAACGTCAAAGCGTAGGCCGTGATAATCCACTGCCGGTCTGGTGCCGAGAATCCCAGATCCCGTTGCGCCGAAGGCAAGGCAATGTTCACGATCGTGGTGTCGAGCGTCACCATGAGCTGCGCGACGCCGATCACACCAAGAATCCACCAGCGTCTCGCGCCTCGACCCGGGAGCCTGGAGGATCCGCGCGGTCCCCGTGCGGGCTTCGTAGTTCCAGACCTTTTCGGCGATCGTCTTGTTTGGAAGGCCATTGCCCATCTTCCGGTCCTAGCTGGCTTTGTCCGGTTCCCGAACAAAGGCAAAGCCCGGGAGCATCCACAATCATTCATCGCGCGATGTCTGTCATCAAGCGCCATGTTGCGATAAACCGTTCGGAACAACCGATCAATGTGGAGTGCCGTTCTGCGGACCCGGACAGTAACATCCGAATGAGGGCTGCGGAGCGGTGTTGAACGCCGGACACTGCCTGGCAACCAAAGCCACCCACTGAGTCACCGGCGAACCGAACAGTTGAGGAAATCGAGTAATGTACGTTCTGGCTACGACAACTATCGATGATCACACGGCTCTCATTCCCTACGCCGAGGCCGAGAACAAAGCTGGTAGAGCGATGCGCGACGACGGCGTCCTCATCGCCTCGTACCGCAGCGGAAAGACACAATCCGGCGTAGCTCTTATCTTGGAAGTCGCCGATTTCGATGACGCGAGGCGACAGCTTGACCGACTTCCGCTTGTTTCGGACAACGTCGTCACCTTCGAACTGGACGAGATCTTCCAGCTCAAAGTCGGATGACCTCCGGCGAAAATCACGGTTGGCCCACCTGGACGAGAGGCAAGAACATGCGGGAAGAACGCGGTGCCGCAGTCCGGTCTATCCTGCCGATCTGGAGGAAGGCGTTGAGTGACGACTCATGGACGCCCGACCGCATCTATCTCGAATGGGACCTGGAGGCCTCAGGGCGGTTGATGGGACGATGACCGGACCCCACGCGGACCAGGATCTTCCTACACTGCCGCACGTCGCAGGGCCACGCTTTGCGCACATTCCTCAAGGTCGAGAATTGTCTGCCGAGTGTCAGATCGCCGCCGAACGAGAGCTGTCGGAACGGGCGGCAGGTCGATGTGCAGGTACCGCACACCAGGATTCGAATAGTACGACTCCGAGCGAGAGCACATGACTGCCACTGCATCCCCTGTCTCCACTGCGGCCAAGCACTCTCGCACCGTCCTGACGACAGGACCCCTGCGAATCGCACGACCACTAGGAGTAACTCGCGGGAAGTGAAACGCCATCCAGGGTGCGATGTGCGAATCTTCAGGAACGGAGGGCAGCGCCTCATGGGCAAGTTCCTCCGGATCGACCAGGTCACTGCCTTCCAGCCGATGACCAACGGGCACAACGAGCTTGCGCCGGTCCACCAGCAGGTTATCGCCGGCGATCAGGTCATCGTGCCCCAGCGGGAGACGACAGAAGGCGACGTCAACTCGGCCGTCGGCAACGGCTTGAAATTGCTCGACAAGGGTGAGTTCCACCCACTCAAGCGTTACGCCGGGAAGCAACTCCTTCACCTTCGCCAATAGAGGTAAGGTCAGCTCATAGAGACCACCTCCGAGAAAGCCGACTCGGAGGACTGCGCCTTGTCCTTGAGCTTGACGTCGACACTCCGCCAGCGTCTTCCGCAACGCGGAAGCAGCGGGTTCGACGCCGAGCCGGAAGCTCGCTCCGAGCGGAGTCAGTGCAACGCTGCGGCTGCTTCGGTCGAAAAGCGACCCGCCCACCTCACGCTCCAAAGACTTTATCGACTCTGAAAGTGACGACTGCGCAAGGTACATGTTCCGGGCAGCGCGGCCAAAGTGGAGTTCGTGCGCCACCTCGAGGAAGCAATCGATCTGCCGTAGATCCACGAGCTACCCTTCTCTAAGTATCGGTCGGCGCATGAACGAGCGGGACTCAGTGTCCGCGCGGAGTCGACGCGCCAACTGGATCCCGCGCACTCGGACTCTCCCCGGCGTCGCGCCCTGTCCGCCGGTGGTGCGAGGGCCGTCCTGCAGAACCGTGACGCCTCCTCAACTTAACGCAGTGTTCGATGCGATAGATTGGCAGTGTACCCCAAACGCAACGCTCGATGCGATAGTGTTGCCGAGGCAATGCAGTTGGAGTCAGACAGATCTGTTCATATCGACTGCAGCTCACGCTGGACGCGGAACCCGGACAACGCACGCGCAGTGGCCCATCGAAACCGCCGCCGAATGGCCCACCGGTCGCGGGCCACGCCTACGTAGGGTCGACCTCGAACCAGCACAACGACCACTGCAAAGGACCTTCATGCGTGCCATCACTGTCAGCGACCGCGAGGCCGACGGCCACGGGCTGTCCCTGACCGAGCTGCCCTACCCCCGCGCCGCCGAGAACGACGTCATCGTGCAGGTTCACGCCGCCGGATTCCTCCGAGGCGAGCTGGACTGGCCCGGGACCTGGACCGACCGCGCCGGCCGCGACCGCACGCCAAGTGTCCTCGGCCACGAGCTGTCCGGTGTAGTCGTCGAGCTCGGCTACGGCACCACCGGTCTCACGGTCGGTCAGCGGGTCTTCGGGCTGACCGACTGGGCCCGCAACGGTTCGCTCGCCGAGTACGCCGCCGTTGAGGCCCGCAACCTGGCTCCGCTCCCCGCCGACGTCGACCATATTGCCGCGGCCGCTCTGCCGATGCCCGGTCTGACGGCCTGGCAAGCGCTGTTCGATCACGCTCACCTGCAAACAGGCCAAACCGTCCTCATCCACGGCGCCGGCGGCTCCGTCGGCTCGGTCGCCGTCCAACTGGCCCGCGAGACCGGAGCCCACATCATCGGCACCGGCCGGGCTTCCGACCGGGACCTGGCCGGAACCCTGGGCGTCCACGAGTTCCTCGACCTGGACGGCGACCGCCTCGAGGACGCCGGCGAGGTCGACGTGGTGTTCGACGTGATCGGCGGCGAGATCCGCGACCGCTCCACCGCGCTGGTACGCCCCGGCGGCATCCTCGTCACCATCGCCGATCCGCCGACCATCCATCCCCGCGACGGCCGAGCAATCTTCTTTGTTGTCGAGCCCAACCGCGAACAGTCGGCGCAGTTGGCCGCTCGCCTCCGCGATGGACGGCTCACACCGCTAGTCACGGCCGTCCGCGACCTGGCTGCCGCCCCCGCCGCCTTCGCAGAGCGCACGCGCGGCAGAATCATCATCACGGTGAAATGACACGGTTTGTCGGGACACCCGGCACGGACGTCAGCAGGTAACCGCACGCTCCCGCATCCTGGGGCATCATCATGCGATGGAACAGCAGATCGAACTGGCGGAGTACGCCGCCCTCCGCACCGAACTCGAGCGGCGGGCCGGCATCCAATGGAACGTGTTCGCACTGCAGATCACGTCCGCCGGCGCGATCACGAGTCTCGCGGTGTCGAACGCCTCGAACTTCGTTCTGCTGCTGATCATCCCGCTGAGCTCGTACATGCTGGGCAGCCGCTACATCCTGCACGACTACCACATGAAACTGATCCAGCGGTACTTCCGGGAATCGCTGTCGCCGCGACTGGCGGATCGACTGCAGTGGGACGCCTGGAAGTCCACGGCTTTCGCCGAGTCCGAGGTCGACCGGCGCTACCGGGTGACTCGCTGGAACCTCTTCCACCCCACGCGGCTCGCGTTCGAGGGCGTCGCGTTCCTCACCCTCGCGGCGGCGGTGGGCTCGGGTTTGTACCGATGGCTCTCGGACACACCTCACTGGGCCGTGGTCACCGGCTTCGGGCTTGCCGCCGTGCTCGGGTTACTCGCGATCTGGCAGCTACAGCGGCGCTTCTCCGCCGCTACCGGAACAACCTGAAGTCGGTGAGGACCTCGTTGACTGCGTTTGCCTCGTCCTGGCTTGCGCTCCCCCGCGACTGACTAGGGATCTCGCCGGGGGTTTCACGGACGCGAATGGCGCCTGCGCGAAGGAACAGTGGCTGCACTGCATGCGCAGTCCGAGAGTCCTGAAGGAAACCGTGACTGAACGCACCTGCAGTCCCCGCGCGTCTCGCACTCTGATTGCGTCCTGCAAATACTTTGTGCTACACCTTCTATTGATGTATCACCTATCAACCTAGGAGAGGAGCGCGCGATGGGGCGCGTAGAAGGAAAGGTCGCATTCATCACCGGTGCGGCGCGCGGTCAGGGTCGCAGTCACGCGATCAGGCTGGCCGAAGAAGGTGCCGACATCATCGCCGTCGACATCAACGAGCAGATCGAGTCGGTGCCGTTCCCGATGGGGACCGCGGAGGATCTGGCCCAGACGGTCAAAGAGGTGGAAGCGCTGGACCGGCGCATCATCGCCACCCGGGCCGACGTCCGCGACTACCAGGCACTCAAGGCAGCGGTGGACGAGGGTGTGGCCCAGCTGGGCCGGCTGGACATCGTGGTCGCCAACGCCGGGATCGTCAGCTTCGCCCCGACCGTCGACCTGACCGAGCAGAGCTGGCAGGACGTGATCGACGTCAACCTGACCGGCGTCTGGCACACCGCCAAGGCGACCATCCCGCACCTGCGGGCGGCGGGTGGAGGCTCGATGACCCTGATCAGCTCGGGAGCCGGGGCCAAGGGTTCACCCAACCTCGCGCACTACGTGGCGGCCAAGCACGGCGTGATCGGGCTGATGCGAACGCTCGCCAACGAACTGGCGCTGGACATGATTCGGGTCAACGCGCTGCTGCCCACCAGTGTCAACACCGACATGATCCACAACGCGGCGATGTACGAACTGTTCGCACCGGACATCGACCAGCCGACCAAGGAGCAGGTGGGCGAACGATTCGCGGCACTCAACGCCTTGCCGATCCCGTGGATCGAATCTCGCGACATCTCCAACACCGTGCTGTTCCTCGCCTCGGACGAGGGGCGCTACATCACCGGCGTCCCCCTTCCGGTCGACGCCGGCCAGCTGGGCAAGTGAGCTGACGAGAACGGCGTGTCAGCCACGGTCGGGGATCCCCGTTTCCAGCAGCGCGCCTTCCAGTTGACTCACCTGACCAGATCGAGGTTGTTGGTCGGTTCGTCGAGCAGTAACGCGAGCGGTGGCGTGCGGGCACAGAGGGTGGTCTGATGTTCGGATCCGCTACGAAGGGTTCACCAATGCGCCGGATGTGTCTGCTGCTTACGCTGGTTCTGCTCGGAGCGGTTCTGCTACCCGCTGGGCCATCGCCGGCAACAGCTGCACCGTCGGGCACTCGCGACGTGATCGTGCAGCTCTTCCAGTGGAATTGGTCGTCGGTAGGACGCGAGTGCAGCGAGGTACTAGGGCCGCGCGGCTACGGCGGCGTTCAAGTCTCGCCACCACAGGAGCATGTCGTGCTACCCGGCAACGGCTATCCATGGTGGCAGGATTACCAGCCTGTGAGCTATCGGCTGGACAACACCCGTCGAGGAGATCGGGCCGGGTTCGCCAGTATGGTCGCCGCCTGCCACACCGCCGGCGTCAAGGTCTATGTCGACGCCGTCATCAACCACATGACGGGCGGAAGCAGCACAGGAACGGGCAGCGCGGGTTCGACGTACTCGCACTACGACTATCCCGGTCTCTACCAGACCCAGGACTTCCACCATTGTGGTCGTAACGGCAATGACGACATCGTCAACTACGGCGACCGGTACGAGGTGCAGAACTGCGAGTTGGTCGACCTGGCCGATCTGGACACCGGCTCCGGGTACGTGCGGGACCGGCTCGCCGGCTATCTCAACGATCTGCTCTCACTCGGTGTGGACGGCTTTCGGCTCGATGCCTCGAAGCACATGCCCGCCGCTGACATCGCCGCGATCAAGAGCCGTCTCAGCAAGCCGGCGTACCTCTATCAGGAGGTCATCTTCGGCGCCGGCGAGCCGATCACCCCGGAGGAGTACACCGGCAACGGGGACGTGCTGGAGTTCCGGTACGGCAAGGACCTGGCGAAGATCTTCAACAACGAACGGCTGGCCTACCTGCGGACGTTCGCTTCACCGCTGGCCTCGGAACGGGCGGTGGTGTTCACCGACAACCACGACACCCAGCGCGGCCCCGGGGTCCTCACCTTCCGCGACAACGGCCGGTACGCACTGGCCAATGCCTTCATGCTCGCCTGGACGTACGGAACGCCGAAGGTGATGTCGAGCTACGAGTTCAGCTCGAATGACCAGGGACCGCCGTCCACGTCCGCGGGCCAGACGACGGACACCACCTGCTTCAGCAATGGCTGGCGCTGCGAACACCGATGGCAAGTGATCGCCAACATGGTCGGATTCCACAACGCCGTACGCGGCACCGACGTCGGCAACTGGTGGGACAACGGCAACGACACGATCGCCTTCGGCCGTGGCACCAAGGGCTACCTGATCCTCAACGACGAAGGCTCCGCAGTGACGGGACGCAGATTCCAGACGTCTCTGCCGGCCGGCACGTACTGCGATGTCTTCCACGGCGATTTCACCGCCGGGTCCTGTAGCGGACCCACCTACATCGTCGACGCAGCCGGGTGGTTCCAGGCCGACGTCGCCGCCCAGGACGGCCTCGCACTCCACGCCGGCGCCAAGATCTCCTAGGCCATCAGGGTGCGTGCTGCCTAGCCAGCTCGGGATGGTTTCCTCGACCGAGGATGCGGTCACGGGCTGGGCCGTCGGCGTCTAGATGCCACTTGCCGGCCGCCTCTCGTGGCAGAACTGCGACACATATGTCGCAGGTAAGAGAATTACTGCTACTCTCTAGTCGTAGATACCGAGTGAGCGGAGAGTTCGATGCAGCCCAATAGTCAGACACCCACTGCCCTCGTGACCGGAGCGTCCTCTGGGCTCGGCGCCGAGTTCGCCACCCAACTGGCCCAGCGCGGGCACAACCTCGTCCTTGTCGCCCGCTCCACGGACCGGCTGCAATCCCTCGCCGCGGACCTCCGTGCGGCGCACGGCGTCAGGGTCGACGTGATCGTGCAGGACCTCACCGCACCCGACGCCGTCGCCCGGATCAACGCGGATCTCGCCGCGGCGGGGATCACCGTGGACCTGCTGGTCAACAACGCCGGGTTCGGCACCGCGGGCCGGTTCGAGGAGATCCCGGAGGGGCGGGACCAGGACCAACTGATGGTCAATGTGGTGGCGCTCGTCGGGCTGACCCGCGCGCTCGTTCCCGGCATGCTGGCCCGGGGCCAGGGTGGGGTCGTCAACGTCGCCTCGACAGCTGGTTTCCAGCCAAGCCCGTACTTCGCGGCGTACAGCGCCGGTAAGACGTTCGTACTCAACTTCAGCCTGGCCCTGCGCTCGGAGTACCACGACCGGGGCGTACGGGTGCTCGCGCTGTGCCCCGGCCCGACCCAGACAGCTTTCTTCGATACCGTCGGGGAGCAGGCCGCTATCGGCGGGAAGATGATGCCCGCCAGCGCGGTCGTCCACGCCGCCCTGCGCGGCCTCGACCGAGGCCGTGCCTACGTCGTGCCCGGCCTCGGCAACGCCCTCGGCGCGCACCTCACCCCCCGCCGCCCCCGCACACTCGTCACCGCCATCTCCAAGCTGGTCACGCGATCGGTGCTGAAGACACCAACGCCCGCCCCCCGCGACGCAACCGCAGGCTGACTAGTCCTGTCTCGATCCGAGGTCGCGGTACTGCTCGCCCCGCAGGGCAGAGGCGCGCCACAGCGCCGCGGTGATCTCCTCGACCGTTGGGTCGGTCAGGACCGCCGCGATATGGGCGTCCGGCCTGATGACCCAGACCTCATCGGAGCGGGCGTCGAGGGCCGCCTCGAGCGTGCCGTCCACGTCCAGGTCGGCCAAAGCGAGGACACGGACAGGACCTGACAGCGACGCCGCAGCATCTCGGGCCGAACGAACGTCGACGCCGCCTGTCGTCAGCAGCAGGAAGCCGTCCCGCGCCACGGCGCGGACCCGTCCATCTTCACCCCCGGCGGTTGCGACGGGTGCATCCGGCAACAGAACTCCAGGGCCCGCGGGCGGAACCTGCCCACGCGGCGGCCTCCCGGTGAAGGGGCGGCGCGGCGTGAGGGTCGTGAGCGATGAGTCGGCGTACCAGAACGGTTCGGCGAGGCGGCCGGAGTCAACCTGCGCGTGATGGTCGGCGTCGGCTGCGGCGGCGGCCAGTACTTCGGCGCGACGGCAGGCCTGGTCGGCATCCTGAGGCACGAGAAAATCCATCGTCGCGGTCGTGACCTCGATGTTCTCCAGCGCGGCGGCGTGCCGTTCCTGGTGATAGGTGTCGAGCAGTTCGTCCGGCGCCCAGCCGTAGCCGACGTACGCGATCTTCCAGGCCGCGTTCTCGGCATCGGCGACGCCAGAATTGAGCCCTCTTGCGCCGAACGGCGAGACGACGTGCGCGGCATCGCCTGCGACGAGGACGCGCCGGCAGCGCATCCGATCGACCACCCGGGAGTGGAAGCGATAGACCGACCGCCAGACGATCTCGTAGTCCTGCTCGCCGATGATCTGACGGATACGGTTGCCCAGGGCACCGGATTCGACCTCGGCGTCGAGATCGTAGTCGGCCGGCACCTGCCAGTCGATGCGGAAGGTCGAATCGGGGCACGGGTGGATGAGGACCTGGCGGCCAGGGTTCCACTCGGGATCGAAATAGAACCGGCGCTCCGCGGCCCAATCGGGAAGGTCGACGCGGAGGTCGCAGATCAGGAACCGGTCATCGAAGCTGTGCCCGTCGAAGCTCGCTCCGAGCAGGGCGCGTAACTCGTCACTGCGAGCGCCCGCACAGACGACGGCGTACGGCGTGCGGACTTCGACCGGACCCGCCCCGGTCTGACACCGCAGGATCACCTCGCTCTCGTCCTGGGCGAGATCGACCACGTGGTGATCCCAGCGCAAATCGATGAGGGGTTCCTCGGCGATACGCTCGTCGAGAATGTCCTCGGTGCGGGTCTGGGAGAGGTTCACGAACGGCGGGAAGGCCGCACGACCAGGCTCGGCGAACTCGGTCGCGAACAACTCCTCATCGCGGTGAAAGGTGCGAGCCGTGGTCCAGGTGACGCCCTCGTCGGCGATCCGTCGACCCACACCGACGCTTTCCCAGATGTCGAGGACATCGCGCTGCTGGCAGATGGCCTTGGAACCGATCTGATCCCGCCGCGGACGCTGATCGAGCAAGACGCTCGGCACTCCCCAGCGCGCAAGCAGCAAGGCGGTCGTCTGCCCGACCGGACCGGCACCGACGATGGCGACCGGATCATGCGGCCAGTTCCTATCCATCGAGAACTCCGTCTTCGGGGTCGAGTGACTGGGGCGGTGGTCAGCCCTGGAGCCGGGCCCAGACCTCTCGGTCTCGCTCGGCAGTCCAGATGACCGGGCGCTCGATCCCGGACAGCTCATCCCACAGGCGCGCGACGTCGAAGGGCAGGCAGTGCTCGAAGATCGGCCACTGGCCGTAGTCGTCAACCAGGGCGGCGTGAGTAGCCTCGAACGCCTCCTTGAGCGTGCCACCACGCCCTTGGACCGCACCGACCTGTTCGATCATCACCTCGAGGAAGCCGCGAGTCTGCTCGATCGCGGCGTTCACCTGCGTGCGGCCTCGGCTGACTGCGCCTCGCCCACCGATCAATTGGTCGGCGCCGAGCGACTTGATCCGGTCGAGGGTCGTGCTCGCCCAGTCCCGATGGAACGAATCACCTGTGTAAAGGGCAGCCTGCGCCTCCACCAGGTCGCCGGCGAAGAGGATCCGCTGGCGGGGCAGCCAGGCGGTGATGTCTCCCTCGGTGTGCCCGCGGCCGTGGTACTGCAGCACCAGGTCACCGCGATCGCCACCGAGGTCGATCGTGAGTCGGTCGGCGAAGGTGAGCGTCGGCCAGGTCAGCCCAGGCACGGACTCAGCACCCTCGGCCAGGCGCGGCATCCGCGCGAACTCGGATTCCCAGTCCTGCATGCCCCGCTCCGCCACCAGATCGCGGGTGATCTCGTGCGAGACGATGACTTCGGCGTCGAAAGCGCTCGCGCCGAGGACCCGTACCGCGTGGTAGTGGCTCAGCACGAGGTAACGCACCGGCTTATCGGTGTGCTCGCGGAGTTTCGCAAGCCACTTCCGCGCAGCGACCGGGGTGGCGAGGGCCTCGACGCAGACCAGGAACTCCTCACCCTCGATCGCTCCGATGTTCGGGTCACCCTCCGCGGTCAGGGCATACACACCATCAGCGAGAACCTCGAGAGTCTGTTCCTTGGCGGTGGTGTCGGCCGAGGATGCGAACGGTTTGGCCATGGGCAGCTGACCTCAGCCCACCTTGCGAACGACCGTGGGCGCAACAAGGACCTTTGCCAGTAACCGATTCAACTGGCGCTGCTCCCTCTCGTCGAGGGCGGTGAAGGGTGAGCGGACATACGCGGTGGACAGCATTCGCTTGCGGACGCGTTCACCGGCTTTGGTCAGGACAAGTGTCCGCACCCGGCCGTCCTGCGGATGTGGGATCCGCTTCACCAACCCCTTCTCCTGCAGCTTGTCGCTGAGCAACGTGACGTTCGACGGGTCGCACTGCAACCGCACAGCCAGCTTCTTGAGCGGCACCGGCTCAGCATCCGGATCGACCAGCCACAACAGATTCGCCTGCGACTCGGTCAGGCCGATCTCCTCGACAATGCCCCTGGTGATGTCCGTGAACAACGAGCCGAGGCCGACGAGTTGCTCGACAAGCTCTGCGTTCATCTCGTGCGTACCCATGGCTCTCAGCCTACTCCTGAATGATTCACCACCGACGCACTTCTGTTCATCGACGATGACCTTCACAGCGGCCAGTCTTTGAGTACTTCAACGATTTTGTCAAGCCATCGCGCCGGCCGCAACCCTTGACAAGCTCACTGAAGTGCTAAGCTAACCTTGTAGTTGAGTGATTCAAGCATTCAAACTGCGCACTCCTGACCAAGTGGTCACCACCGCCTTCACAGCACTGAGCACCCGCAAGGCGTCCGTTGTGAACGGACGACTCAACGCCATCATCGCCCGAGTCGGATCACGCTTGCCGGAGGCAATCGTTCTCACCATGGCGACCCGCATCATGAAAGGAGTCTCATGAGCGCGACTTCTGAGGCGACCGTGTCCCCCGAGTCGGTGGAGGTCGCCGGCCGAGCCCGCACACTGACCGTTGTGCATCACCAGCAGCCGGAGTCGGGCACGGTCCCTGTGGTGTTGGTCTTTCACGGTTCACTGCAGACCGCTGCCGTGATCCGCTCCTTCACCGCGAACACCTTCGACCGCATCGGGGCGGAATCCGGGGCCGTCGTCGCCTATCTCGACGGCTACAAGAGGCACTGGAACGACGCCAGGATCGTCAACACCTCCGCGGCGCGCGTTGACGGTGTCGACGACGTCGCCTTCGCCAAGGCCGCCATCGATCTCCTTGTACGCCGGTACGGCGGCAACCGCGCACAGGTGTACGCCATCGGGTTCTCCAACGGCGGCCAACTGGTCATGCGCCTGATCCACGAAATCCCGGAAGCCTTGGCCGGCGCGGCAATCCTGTCCGCGACCCAGTCCGTCCCGGAGAACTTCGCCCCGGACTCCCCGCAGCAGCAACCGGTTCCTGTCATGTTCGTCCACGGCACAAGGGATCCGATCACTCCGTATGCGGGCGGAATGGCCAAGATGTACAGGTTCCGCCCCCGCGGTCTCGGCCTGTCAGCCCCAGAGACAGCCGCGTACTACGCGCGGCGCAACGGCATCACCGCCGCTCCCACCACGGCGCCCGTCGACACTGGCGCAACCGGGCCAACACGGGTGGACCGCACTGACTACCGACAGCCAGGCCACCCGCCGGTCACCCTCTACACCGTGCACGAGGCCGGCCACTCCATCCCCGGCCCCAAGACGGCCCGTCCTCGCATCCTGATGGGCGGAACCGACCACACCCTCGACACCGCCCAGGCGATCAGCGAGTTCTTCGGCCTCACCACCAGCACCCAGCACGCTTGAACGGACTCAGGACCGGGTCGATGCGGATCACCGAGGTCGGTACCAACGTCGACAGGCGCAACCACCGCGGTGTCTTCCACCAGCCGCTCGCCGGCGCTCCTGACAACGGCCGATGCGCCTCGAAGGCTCCATCGCGATCGCCAAGGCCGTCTAGGCGGCGCGGCCCAGTCCTTGGCCGCGAACTGCTCGCGGCCAAGGACTGAAACCAGAAGGTCGGACTCAGCCAGTGGTGACGCCGAGGGCGGCTCCGACTTCGGTCAGGCGGTCGGTGTAGACCTTTGCCATCCGGCCGTCCTTGCTCGGGCCGACGTTCAGCAGGTACTGGTAGCCGTGGTCGCGCTGGTAGGTCTCCTCGTCGACGATGTCCTCCGTCGTCCGCGGCTCGACGGACTGATCGGTGGTGAACCAGTCCCAGTCGCTCGTGCTGATCATGTCCGACATCTGCACCGGATCCGCGATCCCGGCCGGCGGACGGCCGTCCTCGTACTCGAGCACGTCCGAGGTGGCCAGCGAGTCGTTCTTGTCGTTGTTCACGATCACGGTGCCGGGCGACACGTTCCGGACGAACTCCGCGACCTGGTCGAACGGAATCTTCCCGTAGCCCGGCCCGAAGGCCCACGCGTCGAACCACAGCTGATTCACGAATCCGTACTGCGTCAGCAGCTCCCGCACCTGATTGATCACCAGCTCCGTGCTGTCGCCGTTGCTGCGGTCCCAGATCGAGTAGTACAGGCCGACATTCAGGCCGGCGGCGCGGAACGAGTCGGCGTACCGGCGGACCACGTCGCCCCCATAGGGGCTTGAGGCAACGTCATACGCGTTGGACGCGGTGTCCCACAAGGCGAAGCCGTCGTGGTGCTTGGTGGTCAGTACGCCGTACTTCATCCCCGCGCTCTTCGCCGTCGCGGCCCACTGATCGGTGTCCAGGCTGGTCGGGTTGAAAACCGTCGGTGAGGTGTTCGGCGTGGCCCACTGCTCATTCGTATACGTTCCCAGGCCGTAGTGAATGAACATGCCGAACTGGTTCTCGCGGATGTGCTTCGCGACGTCCGCCCGTACCGGCTTCTCGTTGCTGTAGACCTGCACCTCCGCCAGCGTCAGATAGCCGGTCAGCGCCGACTGCACCCGGACGTAGCGCGCGGTGCCGGCGACATTGAGCACCTTCTGGTCACCGATGTCACGGACGCGAGAAGCGCGAACACCAGACTGCTTGAGGGTCTGCTGCAGATCGGTCGAGACGAACGGCTGATCCGAAGTCAGGACATAGAAGTCCTGCAGCCGATCCTGGCAGCAGTCGGTCCGGTTCCAGACGACGATCGAGGTCAGCTGCTTCGACGAGCCGAGGTCGGCCTGCCACCAGGGGTTCAGCTGCGACACCGTGTTACTGAGGGACCGGTCGTTCCAGTCCCCGTCCAGGTTGTTGTCCTGCGCCCTCGTCGGCACGCCACCGTCAGCGACACTCGACTGCGTCGCCCGGGCCGCGAGGGCGACATTCCGGTACTGCGGGGTGGCGGGCGCCGCACTCCGCCGTACGACGACCTCGGCCAGGGCCAGCGGATTCGTGCCGTTCAGCTGGACGCGTACGTACCGGGCACTGCGGCTGATGGGCAGGACGATCTTCCCGGCGACGCGATCGACGTGGTACGAGGTGACGCCACGTTGCTCGCGGGACTCGGCCAACGAGTTCGAGGCGAACGGCTCGTCGGACAGCAGGACGTAGAAGTCGGCGAGACGGCCGACACAACAGTCGGTGCGGTTGTAGATCGCGATGCTCCCGATCTGTTGCCGACTCTCGAGATCAACCTGCCACCAGGGCTGTGATTCCGCCCTGGTGTGCGACAGCGAACCGTTCCAGAAGCCACCGTCGAGGTTCCCGTCGACAGCACGCGACGCCGGCGCGGCGGTCTCGTACTCCGAACTCTGACTCGCCGTTCTGCCGAGCGCGAGGTCATCGGTCGTCTCACCTGCCACTTGTGCGGTGGCCGGCTGGATGGCGAGGAGTGGGGCGGCGATCAGCGCGGCGATCACGCAGACCGCGACGCGGCGTTTGCGGGCAAGACCTGCTGCGGACACAGCGATCTCCTGTCGTTCGTCGGGGCGGGACGAACCGGACACTAGAACAATAATTCCGAAAATACCAGATCCTATAGGAAAGACGGTCGCACCTCGGACGTCGAAGGTCCTCGCCGGGTTGCCCCTCCTACGCCACCCTGACCACCGTCTTGCCCGCCCCCGGAGCCAACTGGTCGGCGATCATGCGCGGCACGTCGTCGAAGCCGTAGACCTTGCCCACAGGTGTTGTGATCGCACCGCGTTCCGCGAGGTCCCGCAGGTGGTCCCACACGGCGGCCTCCTTCTCGGCGTCGTCATTGCCGGACGCGAGCACGCCGACCGCCGTGTAGTTCCGCAGCAGCATGTCCATCGAGTCGAGCGCAACAGGCGCCCCGCTCGCGAGGCCGATCATGGCGATACGCCCGTTGCGGGCGATGCTCCTGAGGGCCGTGGCAGCGGTGTCGCCCCCGACCGGGTCGTAGATCAGGTCCACTCCACGCCCCTGGGTGATCTCAGCGATCCGGGCCGTCAGGTCGTCGGTGCGGTAGTTCACGCCGTAGTCCGCACCGTTCCGAGCACAGAAGTCCAGCTTCTCCTGGCTTCCGGCGATCGCGATCACCGTCGCTCCCAGCGCCTTGCCGAGTTGCACCGCCGTGGCGCCGCTGCTGCCCGCGGCGCCCAGAACGAGCAACGTCTGCCCGGCCTCGACCGGGGCGCGCTCGACGAGGCCCGCATACGCCGTACGGAAGCCGATCGGAAAGCCGCCGGCCTGTTCGTCCGTCATACTCACCGGGATCCGCAGGGCCGACCTCTCGCGCACATAGACGTACTCCGCGTAGCCGCCCCACCCCTCCAAGAACTCCGTGATGCCCGCCACCTGATCGCCGAGCGCAAACCGAGAACCCGGCGGTACGGCGACGACTTCCCCGGCGACTTCCTCGCCGAGGCCGAAGGGAGGATCACCAAGGAGTGGGAAATGGCCCGCCGTCATCATCACATCGGGAAACCCCGCCCCCGCGGTGCGCGTCCGGATCAGCACCTGCCCCGGCGCCGGCTCGCCCCAGGTCAGCTCCTGAAGTTCGACCGCTTCCTTCGGATCACCGAACTTCACCACCCGCCACGCACGTCCAGAGAACATCTCAACCCTCTCGAAGTCACATACCCATGACCACGGACAAGGTCCATCGCCGGTTCAATTAGATGACGTTCACCTCCATGGACAGCAGACGGGAACCCAGCGACTTGCCGTGGGTGTCCAGCGCGAGCGAGGTGGTCACTCCCCGTCGACGACGTCGTGGCTATGCCTCACTGGCTGCCGAGCGCTTCGAGGCTTCTAGCACGGCTGAGGCCTCCTGTTCGAGCAGGACGAATCCGCAGGATCCAGCGATCGAGAAGGCCTGCTTGGCGGCATGGTTCGCCGAGGTCGGGTCACCGTCAGCGAGGCGGGCGGTGGCGAGGCCGACCAGCGCTCGTGCCTCGACGAAGGGATAGGTGTCGTAGGCAACCGTCAGGCTGTCTTCGAACCACTGGGCGGCCGTGGTCGCCTCGCCGAGCGCGAGGTAGGCGTTGGCGACGGTGGCCGCGGTCTGTGCGGTCGCCTTCCTGTCTCGGAGCGTGTTCGCCAGCTCGTGCGCGCGCCTGGCAACCTGCAGCGCGCTGACGGCATCTCCGCGCTGCCTGTGCAGATGGCTCCACTCGTCCAACGTCGACAGTTCGCCGCGAGGGTCGGCTCCCTTTCGATACCCTGCGAGCACCTCGGTGAGCAGGTCGGCGGCTCGCGTCTCCTCACCGAGCTGACGAAGCGCGCTCGCCAGGTTGCCGCTGTTGGCCAGCGCCGAGGTCTCCCTGCCGATTGTCTCGTTGATCTCCAGCGCCGCGTTGAGCAACTCGGCGGCATCCCGTAGTTCGCCCTGGCACAGCCGCATCATCCCGAGGCCGTTGAGCGCGACCGCTCGCACATGACCTGACTTGTCGTGCTCGGTCAGTTCCAGCGCTCGATGGAGCCAGCTGTCCGCGTCGGCGAGCCTGCCCTTCTCGAGGTGGAGCCACCCGATGTGGTGGGACAAATACGCGACGGCCTTGGTCCATCCGATCGCCACCGCGAGCTGTTCGCCGGCGAGACAGTCGGCCAGCGCCTCGCCGTCCCGGCCGACCGACTCGAGCGCCTGGCCGCGACTGATCAGCATCGCGGTCCGTGCGGCGTCATCGCCGGCCCTGATGGCTCCGTCCAGTCCTGCCTGCGCCGCGGCCAGCAAGCCGTCGACCTGCCGGCGGATCAGGAAGTAGCCACGCAGCTGGTCGGTGATCCGCCAGGACAGACTGGGATCGGCGGATCCAGCCGTGGTGTTGACGACGGCAAGCAACGCCGGTACTTCGAGATCCAGCCAGGCGAGCGCAGCGGTCTTGGATTCGACGAGCGTCTCCCGCTTCGGATGTTCACCGAGCCGCACGGTGTGGGGGTAGACCCACTCCATTGCCGCCGTGACGGCGTCGGCGTACCAGGAGTAGAGCCGGGAACGCGCAGTCTCCACCTCGTCATCGTCCCTCAGCAGCCTTCGACCGTACAGGCCGAGCAAGTCGTGGAATCGGTAGCGGTCCGGCGTGTACTGCAGCAGCATGTTCGCCTCGAGGAGCTCCTCCAGCAGTCGATCGGCCTCAGCCGGCGGGACCGCGAGCAGAACACCGGTGCCGTCGGCACCGAAGTCGTCTCCGGGATGGAGGCTGCACAGCCGGAACGCGCGTTGGGCCGGCGCGCTCAGGTCGTCGTAGCTGAGCTGGAAGCTGTTGAGCACGCTCGACTCGCGGGTCGACAGTTCGGTGAGTCTGTGGTTCTCGTCGCGCAGTCTGCGGGTCAGATCGTTGATCGTCCAGGCCTGCCGGGTGGCCAGCCGCGAGCTCGCGATGCGCAGCGCCAGCGGCAGGCGTGCGCACGCCTCGGCGAGCGCCTGCGCGGCGTCGGGATCGGCGTCGACCCGCTGCCATCCGGCGGTCGCGGCGATGAGTGCGATCGACTCCCCCGCATCGAGCGGTTCGAGGTCGACGACGCTCGCACCGGCGAGGCCGTACAGTCGGCGCCGACTGGTCACGATCACGTCGCTGCCACCCGCGCCTGGCAACAGCGGCTGGATCTGCTCCGCGTCGGAAGCGTTGTCCAGCAGGACAAGCATCCGACGGTCGGCGAGTTCGCTGCGCAACAAGGAGGCAGCCTCGGTCTCGTCCGTCCCGATCTGCCTGCTCGGTACGCCGAGTGCGCGCAGGAACCCGCCGAGCACCTGCATCGGTTCCGGTGCGGTCGCGGTGGCGCCGCGCAGATCGGCGTACAGCTGACCGTCTGCGTAGTGCCCGCGTAACCGATGCGCGGCGGCCAAGGCGAGGGCGGTTTTGCCAACTCCGGCAAGGCCGTGGATCAAAACGATCCGAGACGACGCCGGTCCGGACTCCAGACCCTGGCGGGGAAGCGCGGCCTCGATCCTGGCGAGTTCACCGACCCTGCCAACGAAGTCCGATGGCGCGGCAGGCGCCTGCTGGATCGCGGTCCGCCCCGTTGCCGGCCGATCCTGCTGCCGGAGTACGGCGAGCTGTACTGACCGCAGCGTCTCTCCGGGGTCGATGCCGAGTTGCTCTGCGAGTGCGCCACGGATCCGGTCGTACGCCGCGAGTGCCTCCACCTGCCGGCCGCTCGCGGCAAGAGTCAGGATCAGCTCGACATGCAGCGGCTCGTCCAACTCGTGCCGATGCGCGAACTCTCGCAACGGTCTCAGCGCCAGGTCCGGCTTGCCCAGATCGCGAGCCAGCGTGGCGAACATCTGGACGGCGGTGGCGTACTCCGAGAGCGTCGCGATGTAGAGCGGACCCGACGCCACCCGCTCCGCGTCGATCTCACCGCGCCACAACGCAACGGCTCTGGCGAGCTTGGCCAGCGCCCCCTCCGGCGCGTCGTACGCCGCTCGCGCGGTGAGGTCGCGGAACGCCAACAGGTCGAGCTGATCGGCGCCGACCACGAGCCGGTACCCGCTCTGCCCACCCACGAGCACAGTGCCGCCGCGTGCGTCGGAGTCCAGCAGTCGCCGCAACCTGGCGACGTGGGTGTGCAGCAGGCGCTGCGCGTTCTGGGCCTCCTCGCCGGGACCCCAGAGAAGCTCTATGAGTTCGTCCTGGCCGACGGCCGCGCCTGCCCCCAGAGCGAGCCGCGCGAGCAGCGCGCGTTGCCGGTCGGAGCCGAGGGAGACCCGGAAGTCGCCGTGCCATACCTCGATCGGACCGAGCACCCGGATGCGCAGAGGACCGCGACCGGCCGCGTCGGCATCGGCGCGCGCTGCGTGATGGGCCCCCGCGGCGGCCTGCAGGTGCGCGACGTCAGACTCGGTCAACCCGAGTGCGTTGGCGATCGCCTGGACCGAACCCCTCTTCGGGCTTCTCGTCCTCCCCTGCTCCAGATCCCGGATCGCGCCCGGGCTCACACCGGCCAGGTCGGCGAGCTGCCGCTGGGTCATCCCGATCCGCAGCCGATGGGCCCGCAGCAGGCCTCCGAAGGTGGTCTCCGTCATTCGTCACCGCACGTGGGCGGGCCAAGCGTCGGCCTGCGATTGGGAGGCACCCCCGCAATGCTACCGGCGGAACGTGTCACCGCTCGGCCACAGCGAGTATCCGGGGCCTAGCGGTACGGGCGCAGTACGGACAGCGCGGCGCCAGTGGAGCTCCCTAACCTCTGTGCCAAGCCGCCCGGATCGCCCGATGCGAGGCAGGGCTCCCCATCCGAAGGAAGTCCCACCCCAGCAGGCTCGTCGGCGTCTACCAGCGGAAGGTCGAGCGGATGGCTAGGGGAGCTCGCTGGGGAGTCCACGGACGCGAAGGGCGCCGGGGCGGTTGAAGAGTGACTTCAGAGCACTCCGAGTCCGAGAGTCCTGAAGGAGCACGACCATGGCGCGTCACTCTCTAGTTGTGTCTCACAAATACTTTGTGCTACACCTACTATCTATGGACAACCGACGAACTCTAGGCTCGCCCCGTCCCAACGCTCAGCTGGTGATGAGCTGATGTTCATCGCAACCGCCATCGTGTCCGCGCTGCTAGCCGTGGCCCTCTTCGCGTCGGGCTTCAGCAAGCTGCGGAAGGACCCCAAGCAGCTGCAACTCATGGAGGCTGTCGGGTTCCCGAAGGACAAGATGTGGCTGCTAGGCGTCGCCGAGATCGCCGGCACCATCGGCCTCATAGCGGGCCTGTTCTGGTGGCCGATCGGTATCGCCGCGGCCATCGGCGTGATGCTCTACTTCATCGGCGCGATCATCTCCCACATCCGCGTCAAGGAAGGCTTCAGTACTCCGCTGATCGTGCTCCTGGTCGCCGTGGCCGCACTGGTCCTCCGCGCCACAACCGCCTAAGGCCACGTGATGGCCTTACCGGCGTTCGAATTCGGCTTGGACACCCCTGCTTATGTGAGCGTTGACGAGTCCGGTCAACCGATCGACGGCGACGCCGTCATCCGCAACACCGTCGAGGAAGCGGTCCTGGCTGACAGCGTCGGAATCGACTCGTTCAACATCAGCGAGCACTACCGGGCCGACTTCATGGACTCTGCGGGTCCCGTGATGTTGGCCGCGATCGCCGGCCGTACCCAGCGAATCCGGCTCGGTACGGCCGTGACGGTGCTCAGCACGCAGGATCCGGTCAGGGTGTACACCGAGTTCGCGACGCTCGACGCGGTGTCGAACGGCCGCGCACAGCTCATCGTCGGCCGCGGCTCGCTGCCTGACTCCTTTCCCTTGTTCGGGTTCGATCTTGCCGACTACGAGACGCTGTTCGAGGAAAAGCTCGAGCTGCTGACGCGGCTCCTCCGGGACCAACCTGTCACCTGGTCCGGGACCGTCCGATCCCCGCTCACCAACCAGTACGTGATGCCTCCCCTTCCTGCGGGGCACCTCCCCACCTGGGTGGGAGTCGGCGGCAGCCCGCAATCGGTGATCCGGGCTGCCCGGTACGGCCTGCCGCTGATCATCGCCGGCATCGGCGGGCATCCCAGCCGCTTCGCACCTTTCGTCGAACTCTACAAACGGGCCCTCGACGAGTACGGGCATCGGCTGCAACCGATCGGCATGCACTCGCACGGGTACGTGGCCAAGACGGACGAGGAAGCCGTCGACATCCAATGGCCGCACTGGGCGGACATGTACGCCGCATCGCCGCAGAGCGGAAACCTACGACCGACCAAGACCGGCTTCCTGTCCGAGATCACCGACGGCTCCATGTACGTCGGATCGCCCGAGACCGTGGCAACCAAACTGGCGGCGACGATCCGTCTACTCGGCCTCAACCGATTCGACTTGGCCTACGCCCTCGGTCGCGTCCCCCATGACCAAAGAATGGCGACCATCGAGCTCTTCGGCCGCGAAGTGATCCCCCGCGTACGAGAGTTGCTCGCTGAGACCACCACCTGAGGCCACACCCATGGGTCAGAACGGCAGATCGTCAGCGGCCTCGATCCGCAGCCGCCAGCCGAGGTCGGGCAGCAGCGGATCCAGCGTCCGCTGCTCGACACACCCACGCCAGACGCCGAAACCGTACGCCGCGTCGTCGAGCACTCTGGCCGCCGTCCAGCGAATCGGGTCCAGGTCGGGGCGCGTCCTCCGCCACTCGAGCAAGGCCGGCACGATCGCTGCAGCCGCGAGCGCGGGACGCACCCTGGGGAAAACGGCACCCGCGACGATCGACAGCGGCCACCAGGCACGGACCAGCGAGTCAGCAACGACCACGCCCGAGTGGAGGGTGCCGCCACCAGCTAGGCGAACGGCTTCGCGACCGGGCTGGTCCACCACGCCCCGCAGGTCTCGAGCCAGCAGACCGGACGCGACTCCAGTGATCGCCGCGGCCAGTACCGGCCGGCGCGCAGCGACCGCTGCCCAAGCGGCCGCTGTCCACGGCGACATCGCAAGCGGCCGCGCAGCTCCAGGATGTTGCCGGGACAATGGCGCGGCGGTGCGGCCGTAATGAGCACGCCGGGCCAGGAACCCAGCGGGCGTGGTGCGGTGCTCGTGCCCGACTTCGCCGGCAGGCTCGTACCGGACCTGGAGACCACGGCCGGCCAGGCGCCAAACGAAGTCGACGTCCTCCGCACCGGGCAGCGATTCGTCGAAACCGTCCGCCATCCCGGTCCTCCTGACCAGGAGGGTCGCACTGGGCACGAACGGCACCCGGCCACCAGGAACGACCAGCGCACCCTCGGGCCCGCGATCCAGCGGCGACCGCACCGCTTCGTACCGGCCGAGCCAACCACGGTCGGCGGACTCTTCGATCGCAACGATGCGCGGCGCAACCGCGGCCACGCGAGGATCCGCGAAGTGCGGCAGGAGTTCGGAGAGCCAGCCGGCGCGGGGCTCGCAGTCGGAATCGATGAAGGCGAGCACGTCGCCCGTCGACATCCGGGCGCCCTCGTTACGCGCCGCCGCCGGCCCACCGCGGACGGCCCGGCGGACGTATCGCCCCCCGTGGCCAGCAACCACGGCCGCCAACTCGTCCGGCTTCGCGGACGCGTCGTCGACGACGACGACCTCGGCGACCGGGTCGGTGTCCGCCAATCGACGGACCGCACGCAGCAGCCGGTCAAGCTGCTGCACCCGATCGCGGACGGGAATCACCACGCTGATCGAGTAGTCCACACCGGGAGCAGGTGGCACAGGACGGGCCAAACCTGCCGTCACCAAGGCACGAGCGAACATCCCCGCGTCGGGCTGATCGCCAACCTGACCACCGGCCAGCCACTCGGCCAGCGTGTCTGCCTGCAGCTTCGAGAGGCGGACGATGCGGAACGGCGTACCGCCCATCAGCACGTCCGCACGGGCAAGCCACGCGCCTGGAGCGAGCTCGAGCCGGAAGTCCGCGGGCAGGGCGACGCTCACGCGAACCCCCTGCTGAGCATCCGCAATGAACTGTCCAGCAGTTCGGACAGATCCGCGTCGTCGTCCGCGAGCCATTGCTCGTACGCCGCGATGGCGATACCGAGCACGGCCCAGGCGATCGCCTGGGGCTTCATGCTGTCCTCCGGCACCCCGAGCCGCCGCGCGACGTACTCCGCCACCACCTGCCGCCAGGCCGCGTACCGCAACGTCGAGTGCGCGATCAGTGAAGGCACCCGGAGAATCAGCTCCATCCGCCTGCGGTGGTACGGGATCTCGCTCGCCGGGAAGCTGTTGAACTCGATCACCGAGAGGCGGATCGCCTCCATCAGCGGTACGTCGTCGGATGTTTCGGCGAGCATCTGCCGCATCCCGACCAGCTCGCTTTCGAAGTCACCCCAGGGCAGATCGTTCTTCGACGAGAAGTACCGGAAGAACGTTCGCCGGCCGATGCCGGCGGCAGCCGCGATGTCGTCGATGGTGGTCGCCTCGAAGCCCCGTTCGGCGATGAGTTCGAGGGCCAGGTGGCTGAGCTCGGCCTCGGACGTCACCGGGGGGCGGCCCTGCCGAAGGGCAGGGGTCTCGGCCGTCTTGGTCATGCTGTCGATCTCCAGTCGGTTCGTCGGCGCCTCTTTGTTTTGGCATCCGATGCCATTAGTATGCATGAACAGACAGATATCGGCACTCGGTGCCAAAACTTACCGCCGAGGAGCAGCCGATCCGCTTCTTCCTCGAGGAGGTTCAGATGAGCAACGCTGACACCCAGGTCGCGCTGGACGCGACAGTCATCGAAGAGATCCAGGACGACCAGCTGGTCGAGGACGACGACCTGGTCGAGGAGATCTCGATCGACGGCATGTGCGGCGTCTACTGAGCCGCTGACCATGACCTCGACCGTCACTGTCGACCTCGACCGGGCCTGGGATCTGCACCCCCAGGTCGCCGTCCGACCTGAGCCGTTCGGTGCCCTGCTCTACCACTTCGGCACCCGTCGGTTGTCCTTCCTCAAGGACCGCAAGCTGCTGACGGTCGTCAGCGGCCTCGAAGGCAGCCCGACCGCACGAGCGGCCTGTACTTCGGCCGGCGTCGGCGACGCTGAGCTGCCCCGCTACCAGCGGGCCCTCGCCACCCTCGCCACCTCGCAGCTCCTCGTCGAGAGGGCACCGTCATGACCGTCGTCGCATCGACGCCCACCCCGACCGCCGCCCCGAACCGTCTTGTGGACCTGTTCGAGTTCGGCCTGGACGCTCCGATCTGCCTGACCTGGGAACTCACCTACGCCTGCAACCTGTCCTGCGTGCACTGCCTGTCCAGCTCAGGCCGGCGCGACCCGCGCGAACTCAGCACCGCCGAATGCAAAGCAGTGATCGACGAACTCGCACGCATGCAGGTCTTCTACGTCAACATCGGCGGCGGAGAACCGACCGTCCGGCCCGACTTCTGGGAACTCGTCGACTACGCCACCGCGAACCGCGTCGGCGTCAAATTCTCCACCAACGGCGTCAAAATCACCCCCGAGGTAGCCCGCCGGCTCGCAGCCAGCGACTACGTCGACGTGCAGATCTCACTCGACGGCGCGACCGCCGACGTCAACGACGCCGTCCGCGGCCACGGGTCGTACGACACCGCACTGCGCGCGATGCGCAATCTGGCCGACGCGGGCTTCCGCGGCTTCAAGCTGTCGGTCGTCGTCACCAGGCACAACGTCAGCCAGCTCGACGACTTCAAGGCGATCGCCGACCAGTACAACGCACAACTACGGCTCACCAGACTGCGCCCATCGGGCCGCGGCGCCGACGTCTGGGACGAACTGCACCCCACCCAAGACCAGCAACGCGACCTCTACAACTGGCTCCTCGGCCACGGCGACGACGTGCTCACCGGCGACTCGTTCTTCCACCTGTCGGCATACGGACAGGCCCTGCCCGGGCTGAATCTGTGTGGCGCGGGCAGGGTGGTCTGCCTGATCGACCCGATCGGCGACGTCTACGCCTGCCCGTTCGCCATCCACGACGAGTTCCTGGCCGGCAACGTGCGAGACGATGGCGGGTTCACCACCGTGTGGCGCGATTCGGCGCTGTTCACCGAGCTCCGGCAGCCGCAGACCGGCGGAGCTTGCGCGTCGTGCCAGTTCTTCGACTCCTGCCGCGGTGGCTGCATGGCCGCCAAGTTCTTCACCGGTCTCCCACTCGACGGACCAGATCCCGAGTGTGTGCAGGGTTATGGCGCCGACGCGCTGCTGGCCCGCGGCGAAGTCAGCCCGCCGAAACCGAGCGGCGACCACTCACATCGTGAACGCCGCACCCCGGTCCCGGTGACGATCGGGCGCCGCCCTGCCAGTGCATGCAACGAGAGCCCCCTGGCCGGATTCGAGGCAGCGGGCAACTAGCAACGGCCAGCCAGCTCGGCGACCGACAACTGAACATCTGAAAGGAGCGCGCAATGGGGCGCGTAGAAGGAAAGGTCGCTTTCATCACCGGCGCAGCTCGCGGTCAGGGCCGCAGCCACGCCGTCCGGCTTGCCCAGGAGGGCGCCGACATCATCGCGGTCGACATCGCCGGCCCGATCCCGAATCTGGACTATCCGCACGCGACACCTGAGGATCTGGCGCAGACGGTCAAGGAGGTCGAGGCGCTCGACCGGCGCATCATCGCCACCCAGGCCGACGTCCGGGACCGGGACGCGATGAAGAAGGCGATCGACGAGGGCGTCGCCCAGCTCGGCCACCTCGACATCGTCGTGGCGAACGCCGGCATCTGCATCCTGCGGCCCTGGGACGAGGTCACTCCGGAGATCTGGCAGGACACTCTCGCCGTCAATCTCACCGGGGCCTGGAACACCGTCCAGCTCGCCGCTCCGCACCTCATCACCGCGGGTGGCGGGTCGATCATCCTCACCAGCTCCGCCGCCGGGCTCAAGGGGCTGCCGTTCCTCACGCCGTACGTCGCGTCCAAGCACGGCATCGTCGGCATCATGCGCGCCTTCGCGCACGAGCTCGCCGAGCACAACATCAGGGTCAACAGCGTCCACCCGACCGGCGTGGACACCCCGATGGGCTCAGGTGACGGGACCCAGCGGATGGGGGACCTGATCGGCGCGCATCCGCGGCTCGGCGGCATGTTCACCAACAGCCTGCCGATCGACATCACCGAACCCGTCGACATCAGCAACGCCGTGCTCTTCCTCTTCTTCGATGAGGCCCGGTACGTCACCGCGCTGACCATGACCGTCGACGCCGGCAACACGCAGTACTGACCACACGGGGGTCAAACCACCCGAAAGGAGCACGCAATGGGGCGTGTGGAAGGAAAGGTCGCATTCATCACCGGTGCGGCGCGCGGCCAGGGTCGCAGTCACGCGATCAGGCTGGCCGAAGAAGGTGCCGACATCATCGCCGTCGACATCGCAGCGCAGATCGACTCGGTGCCGTTCCCGATGGCAACGCCGGACGATCTCGCGCAGACCGTGAAGGAGGTCGAGGCACTCGACCGGCGCATCGTCGCCACTCAGACCGACGTGCGGGACTACGCGGCGCTCAAGGCGGCACTGGACGACGGGGTGGCCCAGCTTGGCCGGCTGGACATCGTGGTCGCTAACGCCGGGATCGGCAGCTTCGGCGCTGCCGTCGACCTTGAGGAGCAAGCCTGGCAGGACATGCTCGATGTCAACCTAACCGGCTACTGGCACACCGCCAAGGCAGCCATCCCGCACCTGCGAGCGGCCGGCGGGGGGTCGATCATCATGACCAGCTCGGCAGCCGGGTTGAAGGGCTACCAGCACCTCGCGCATTACGTGTCCGCCAAGCACGGCGTGGTCGGACTCATGCGGACACTCACCAACGAGCTCGGACCCGACATGATCCGGGTCAACTCGGTGCACCCCACCAGTGTCAACACCGACATGATCCACAACAAGGCGACCTACGAGCTGTTCGCACCAGACCTCGAGAACCCGACCAAGGATCAGCTCGTCGAGCGGTTCCAGGCGATGAACATTCTGCCGATCCCCTGGGTCGAGGCTCGTGACATCTCCAACGCCGTGCTGTTCCTGGCCTCGGACGAGGCTCGCTACATCACCGGCGTCACGCTGCCGGTCGATGCCGGCTCGGTAGTGAAGTGAGGTAGGAAGCACCATGGGAAAGCTCGAAGGCAAGGTCGTCTTCATCACCGGCGCGGCCCGCGGCCAGGGTCGTAGCCACGCTGTTCGGCTCGCTCAGGAGGGCGCGAACATCATCGCCGTCGACATCGCCGCACAGATCGCCAGCGTGTCGTACCCGATGGCCACGCCCGAGGATCTCGACCAGACGGTCAAGGAGGTCGAGGCGCTCGACCGGCGGATCGTCGCCCGCCAGGCCGACGTCCGCGACCGCGCCGGTCTCCAAGCCGCGTTCGACGCTGGTGTCGCCGAACTCGGCCCGGTCGACATCGTGCTCGCCAACGCCGGCATCGCCCCGATGGGGGTGAAGGTCCAGCCGAACGAGTGGCAGGACGTGATCGACGTCAACCTGACCGGCGTTTACAACACCGTCGAGGTGGCCATCCCGTCGATGATCGAGCGCGGCCAGGGCGGCGCCATCGTGCTGACCAGCTCGACCGCGGGGCTCACCGGTATCGGCGGCGGCCAGCCGGGTGGACTCGGTTACACCGCGGCCAAGCACGGCGTGGTCGGGCTGATGCGGTCGTACGCGAATGTCCTGGCCACGCACTCGATCCGGGTCAACACCGTCCATCCTACCGGGGTGAACACCCCGATGGTCGTGAACGACGTCATGCAGGAGTTCCTCCAGCAGGACCCGCAGCTCGGCAACGCGATGGCCAACGCCCTGCCAGTTGGCATGGTCGAGCCCGTGGACATCTCGAACGCCATCCTGTGGTTGGTGTCCGATGACGCCCGCTACGTCACCGGGGTCACCCTCCCCGTCGACGCCGGATTCACGAACAAGAAGTGAGATTGTGGACAATCTGACAGGCGCCAGTCTGTCCGCCACCCGGCGACGGGTGGCGGACAAGGTGGTCGGCCGGGAGCACGAGTTGGACCTCGTGCTCTCGGCGGTCGCCGCCGGCCGCGACATCATCCTGGAAGGCCCGCCGGGCACCAGCAAGACGACGATCCTGCGCGCCATCACCAGCGAGTGGGGCATCCCGCTGCTGTTCGTCGAGGGCAACGCCGACCTGACCCCGGCCAAGCTCGTCGGACACCACAACCCGGCCCGGGTACTGCGCGAGGACTACAGCGCCGACAACTTCGTCGCCGGGCCACTGGTCGAGGCGATGCGCGAAGGCGGCTTCCTCTACATCGAGGAGTTCAACCGGGCTCCGGAGGACACCGTCAACACGTTGCTCACGGCAATGGCCGACCGGACCATCGCCGTACCGCGCGTCGGCACCATCGAGGCGTTGCCGACTTTCCGGGTGATCGCCTCGATGAACCCGTACGACAACGTCGGCACCACCCGCTTGTCGACCAGCGTGCACGACCGGCTGAACCGGCTCGCGGTCGGCTACCAGGACGCCGACGCCGAACGCAGCATCGTCGAGCTTCGGACCACGGCGACGGGCCGGCTCGGCGACCGCTTGACCACCGACGCGGTCGCGGTGACCCGCGCGACCCGCGAGCACCCCGACGTCCGGCAGGGCAGCAGCGTCCGCGGCGCCATCGACTGCGTCCTCGTCGCCGGTCAACTGTCCGAGCTGCGCGGGATCTCGTCGCCTGACGACCCCCGCTATGCCGAGACCATGTACGACGCGATGGTGGTCGCGCTGTCCGGCCGGATCCAGCTGGACGAGGCCGCCGAGACGACACCCGAGCAAGTACTCCGGGAGATCTGGGAGGACCACTTCATCCTGGCGAACGCCGTCGCGGCACCTGGTTGAAGAGCCGTGGAAGCCGACTCACCGCTACGACGCAGAGGACAGCCACGAACACCACTGCGCCGGCGGCCCAAGCAGCTGGAAGGAGAGCCGACGTTGTTCGAGCCTTCGCCGGGAGGACAGGGCGGCATCGTGCTCCGATCCATCCCGACCGGCCACGGCAACCGCGATCCGCGGCGGCCCACGGGGACCGCGCCCGGTAGCACCGACGAGACCGGGGACCTGGTGACGGCCTCCGCGGAGTCTGCACCCTCGGACCCGGTGGCGCGCGCCCGGGCCCGCCAGATCGCGGCCCGGCTCGCGCTCCGACGTCCCCGGCTCGACGTGACGTCGAACCGCGGCTCCGGTGAACTCGCCAGCGTCCCGTACCGCGGTGGCTCCGACGACATCGACCTGGACGCGACGATCGAGATGCTCGCGGAACGCCCGGTACCCGACGACGAGGACATCATCGTCCGCGAGCGCGTCCGCACGCGGCGATCGGTCGTCCTCGCGGTCGACGTCTCCGGCTCGATGCGCGGCGAGCGGATCCGCAACGCCGCGGCGACCGTCGGCGCACTGGCCGCCGAGCTTGTTCGTGACGATCTTGCCGTACTGGCCTTCTGGTCCGATGCGGCCGTCCTGCTGCACCTCGGCCAGCCTGTGCGACCACTGGATCTGGTCGATGCCCTGCTCGAGCTGCCTGCGAAAGGCCTGACCAACATCGCCTTCCCGTTGCAGGTGGCCGCGCGCGAGCTGTCCCGGATTCCCGCTCGCGACGCTCGCGTCGTCCTGCTGTCCGACTGTGTCCACAACGCCGGCCCCGACCCGCGGATCGACGCTGCCCGGCTGGCCAGGCTCGACGTACTGCTCGATGTGAGCGGCGAACACGATCTCGAGCTCGGCCGGGAGCTGGCCCGCGCCGGCCACGGCCAGCTGGTCCGGATCCGGCAGCACCGGGACGTGGCACCGGGACTGACGAAGGTGTTCGCAGCATGAGCTGCGCAAGAAGGAGAGGATGAAATCATGAATAGCTGGTTCGAGACCGTCGCGGAGGCACAGCGTCGCGCGAAGAAGCGGCTGCCGCCCTCCGTCTATCTGGCCCTGCTCGCAGGGTCCGAGGCCGGGCACACGCTGGATGACAACGCCGCGGCCTTCGGCGAACTGGGCTTCGCGCCGCACGTCGCCGATCTGTCGGCCGAGCGCGACCTGAGCACGACAGTGCTCGGTCAGCAGCTGGCACTGCCGGTGATCCTGTCACCGACCGGCGTGCAGGCGGTTCACCCCGACGGCGAGGTCGCGGTCGCTCGGGCCGCGGCAGCCCGGGGTACTGCGATGGGCTTGTCCTCGATGGCCAGCAAACCCATCGAAGAGGTGGCCGCCGCGAACCCGAAGACCTTTGTCCAGCTCTACTGGTCCGGGTCCCACGACGTTCTGGTCGAACGCCTGGAGCGAGCGAAGAAGGCCGGCGCGGCAGGGGTGATCCTCACGCTGGACTGGTCGTTCTCGAACGGGCGCGACTGGGGTAGCCCCAAGATCCCGGAGCGGATGAGCCTCGGCACCATGGTGCGGTACGCGCCGCAGGGCGTGACCCATCCACGGTGGCTGTGGCGCTACGCCAAGACCGGTCGTCCGCCGGCGCTCACCGCCCCGAATATGGCGCCGGTCGGCGCCGCCGCGCCGAGCTTCTTCGGTGCGTACGGCGAGTGGATGCAGACGCCACCGCCGAGCTGGGACGACGTCGCCTGGTTGCGCAAGCAATGGGACGGCCCGTTCATGCTCAAGGGCGTGATGCGCATCGACGACGCCAAACGAGCGGTCGATGCGGGCGTGACGGCGATCTCGGTGTCGAACCACGGCGGCAACAACCTGGACAGCACCCCGGCCACGATCCGGGCCCTGCCGGCCGTCGCCGAAGCAGTCGGCGACCAGGTCGAGGTCCTATTGGACGGAGGTGTCCGCCGCGGCAGCGATGTCGTCAAGGCGCTCGCCCTCGGAGCCCGGGCGGTGATGATCGGCCGGGCTTATCTGTGGGGACTCGCGGCCAACGGCCAAGCCGGTGTGGAGAACGTCCTCGACATCCTCCGCGGTGGCATCGACTCGGCAGTGCTGGGACTCGGCCACAAGTCCGTGCAGGACCTGAACCCCTCCGATCTGATCGTCCCGCCGGGGTTCACCCGCCGGCTCGGCGTACGGGACTGAGCGGCCGGCGACCATGACCCGCCTTGACAACCTCACCTGGCCCCAAGCCGCCGAGCATGCCGACCAAGGCTGCCTGCTCGCCGTGCCGCTCGGCTCGACAGAGCAGCACGGGCCGCACTTGCCGCTGTCGACCGACGCCGATGTGGCCGTGGCGCTGTGCGGCGCCCTCGCGGCAGCCAGAGCGGACGTCATCGTCGCGCCCGCGATCGGCTACGGCGCCAGTGGCGAGCACGCCGGGTTCGCGGGGACACTCTCCATCGGCCAGGAAGTGCTTGAGCTGCTGCTTGTCGAGCTCGGCCGGTCGGCGTCTGAGACGTTCAGCCGGATGCTGCTGGTGAATGCCCACGGCGGCAACGCGGAGCCGGTACTGCGCGCAACGGCGTTGCTGTGCAGCGAGTCACGTGATGTGCTCGCGTGGATGCCGCGGTGGAACGGTGATGCCCACGCCGGGTTCGTCGAGACCTCCTTGCAGCTCGAGCTCGACCGCAGCCGGGTGCGGATGCACCTGGCCGAGGCGGGTGCGACCGCACCGATCGACGAGCTGATGCCCGCGCTGCGAACCGGCGGAGTGCGCTCGGTCAGCCCCAACGGGGTGCTCGGTGACCCAGCAGGAGCTAGCGCCGAGCACGGCCGCACCATTCTCGGCACGCTGGTCCGCGACCTCCTCGCAGCGGTCGCGGACTGGGCCGGTCCGGTCCGGACTGTGCCATGACCGACGCCGACCCCGGGGTCGCTCTGGTCACTGGCGCTGCTCGTGGCATCGGCGCGGCGACGGTCCTCGCCCTGGCCAGATCCGGTTGGCGGGTGCTGGCGCTCGATGTGTGTGCAGACGACGCCGCACTGCCTTACCCACTGGGCACGCGCGACGAACTGGACGCAGTGGTCAAGGAGGCCGGAGATCCAGCGTCGGTCCTGTCGTACGTCTGTGATGTCCGGGACGAGGACGCGCTCGGGCAGGCCGTGGATCTCGCCGAGCGCACCTGGGGCGGCCTGGACGCGGCCATAGGCGTCGCGGGCGTCATCGCAGGCGGAGTACCGCTCTGGGAGATGCCGGCACGGCAACTGCGCAGCATCCTGGACGTCGACCTCGGTGGCGTCATCTCGCTCGCGCGGGTGGCGATCCCGGCCTTGCTGCGCAGGCCGCAGCCGCGGTCCGGACGGTTCCTCGCTGTGGCTTCGGCCGCGGCCACCCGGGGCATGCCAGGACTCGCGGCCTACAGCGCAGCCAAGGCAGGGGTAACCGGGCTCGTTCGCGGCCTCGCAGTCGACCTTCGCGGCACCGGGGTGACCGCCAACGCGGTGAGCCCGGGGTCGACCGCGACGGCGATCCTCGATGAGAGCGCGCGCCTGTACGGGCTCGGATCGTCGCAGGAGTTCGCGTGGCAGCAGCCGCTCGAGCGGTTGCTGGAGCCAGCCGAGATCGCCGCCGCACTCGCCTGGCTCGCCGGTCCGGAGGCGAGTGGGCTCACCGGAGCAGTCGTACCTGTCGATGCCGGGCTCGCGCTGTGACCGCGTCACGCCCGCTGCCGAAGGGATTCCGGGTCGTGCTCGACCCCGAGACCCGCGTCTTGAACGGTGGCCGGCTGATCATCGGTGGGCAGCCTCGCCGAGTCCTGCGGTTGTCCGCCGCCGGTGCTGCGGCGTTGGCCGCCCTGCAGGTGGGACCTGTAGGAACCGTTGCCGAAGGCAAGCTCGCGCGCCGTCTGGTGTCGGCCGGCGTAGCGCACCCGCGTCCGCCGCGAGGAACGTTCGCCGGCCGGGCCGTGGTGATCGTTCCCGTGCGCGACCGTGCCGACGAGCTCGACAGATGCCTGAGCTCACTCGGCCACGCCCACGCTGTCATCGTCGTCGATGACGGCTCCACCGACCGCGCAGCCGTGGCGAAGGTCGTGGCCCACCACGGCGCCCGGCTCCTGGAGCGGCCGCAGAACGGCGGTCCCGCTGCTGCACGCAACAGCGGGCTGCGAGCTGTCGACCGCGCCGATATCGTCGCCTTCCTCGACAGCGACTGCGTGGCGCCCCCGGACTGGCTCGACCAGCTACTCCCCCACTTCGCTGATCGGACGGTCGCGGCCGTCGCCCCGCGGGTGATGCCCTCGCCTGCCGCACGATCGACGACCTTGACCCGGTACGCCGCCCTCCGCTCGCCACTCGATCTCGGTCCGCGGGAAGCATTGGTTCAGCCCGGTACCCGGGTGTCGTACGTGCCAACTGCGGCGCTGGTGGTCCGTTCCGATGCCATGGTGGGCGGCTGGTTCGACGAGTCGCTGCGCTACGGCGAGGATGTCGACCTGATCTGGCGTCTCATCGCTACCGATCGGCAGGTGCGCTACGACCCCACAGTGGTGGTGCATCACGCCGAACCCGAGACCTGGCCTGCCTTTCTCGGCCGCCGTTTCCGCTACGGCACCTCCGCCGGTCCGCTTTCCCGGCGTCATCCGACCCGGCTCGCGCCGATGGTGCTGTCCCCCTGGCCGAGCGCCGTCACCGGACTGCTGCTCGCCCGGCGTCCCACCATCGGGGGACTGGTGGCCGTCGGGGCCACGATCCACTTGGCACGTCGGCTGCACGATTCCGGAGTACCGGGGTCAGCGGCGGTGTCCATGACAGCCGAGGCAGTCACTGCCACGGCACTCGGTGTCGGCCGGGCCGTCACCCAGTTGGCCCTTCCGGCCGCATTGATCGCCAGTACTGCGGTCCGTGGTCATCGCGCCGACCGCCTGGCAACGCTGGCCGCGCTGGTGATCGCCCCCGCGCTGCGCGACTGGTTCTCGCTGCGGCCGCCGCTCGACCCGGTTCGCTGGAGCCTCGCCGCCATCGCCGACGACATCGCCTACGGCGCCGGTGTCTGGCGCGGCGCGGTATCCGCTCGAACTGTCGCACCGCTGCTTCCCCGAACCAGCCATCGCCTCAAGCGTGGTCGCGGCGAAACGTGAGTCGGGTCGGTCAGGTGGCGCAGGAAGGCGATTCGTCAGGAGCTTCCCAGTCAGGCTCCTGGCCGGCCACCGCGCGGGTGAGCAACTGATAGAGCGTGTCCCTCTCATCGGCGCTCAGGGCGTTGAGCAGGTCGTCCTCGACCAGGCTGAGCCGGGCATAGGCGAGATTGAGCTCGTCCTCGCCTGCCGGCGACAGCTCCACGATGTGGCGGCGACGGTCAGCCGGATCACGGCGACGCGTGATCAGTCCGCGCTCCTCCAACTCGTTGAGCAGCCCGACGACGTTGCTCGGATCAAGACTCAAGGTGTCCGCCAGCCCTTGCTGGCTGACAGGTCCGCGCTCACTGAGCAGCCTGAGCGCGACGAGGTGACGGGGGCGGAGGCTACCGGGCGCCGTCGAGGTCTCGAAGGCGCGACGACTGAGGCGGGCGAGGTGCTCGATCAGCGGCAGCAGCTGACGATCGACGCTCGTTTTGGCCATACACAAAGAATACGCCGCCCACCCACTGATCGAGCATCACCGATGCTCGGCGACCGACCAACTACTCGCGCGGCGTACGAGTGCCCGGGCCCGCGGGGTCTGACGGAGGGAGAGATTCTGCCGTGCGAGCGCGAGCGCCCGCTCGGAATCTCCACCGACGGTGAGCCAGAACTCGGCGGCATGATCGGCGAACGCGGCATAGTGATCCGCGAGCAGATCGTCATAGCGCGCTTCCGCCTTGTCACGCCAGGTCCGCGCCTCGTCAGTATGACCGGCGTCGCTCAGGACGCGGGCGACCTGCGTCGCATAGTCAGGGTCGTCGGAGCTGAGCGCCAGCGGACGAAGCCGGGCGATCGCTGCCCCCGTATCTCCGCGGTCGGCGTCGAGCTCGGCCAGATGCCCCTGCGCAGGGACGTACGCCGGCAGCCGGCGGACCGCACTGCCGATCCAGGTGCGGGCGCGGCCGTGATCGTCGTTCTCGATCCACAGCTTGCCGCGTTGGAACTCGAGCATCGCCATCGGGAACGGCGAAGTACCGCGATAGTGGCGGCTCGCAGCTGTGAACCGGCTTTCCGCCAGGTCCAGCTCACCGCGCTCGCCATGGAGAAGGGCGAGCGCTGCCAGGGTGCTGAAGACCGGATTGGCCACAGCCGCCGGTCGGCGGATCTCGAGTGCCTCGTCGTAGCGTCCGAGCGCCTGGTAGAGCCCGGCGCGCTCCGCATCGAGGACGACGCTGCCGCCACCCAGTGCCGCAGCAGTGTCGAGGTCCGACAGGGCCGCCGCGAACCGGTGGAAGACAGCTCGCATCCTCGCCCGCGCCACGAAGGACCGTGCGTCGCTCGGCACCTGGGCAACGAGGTCGTCCGCCAGCGCCACGGCCTGTTCGAGATCCCCGATCGAGCCCAGTAGCTGCCCCCGCAGGGCGATCAGCTCGATCAGCTCAACGCGTCCCCCAACGGTCGGCCGCCCGCCATCCACTCGTGAGACGTACCCGTCGATCCGGACCTCGAGGTTCGCCAGCGCGATCGCTCCTGCCGTCGTCACCGGCTCGCTGTCGATCGTCATGTGTTGCTCCTTCCATCGGGCCCGGGGTGGTGGTCCCCGGGCCCCAGAGTGATCAGCGGGAACGCGACACCAGGCCGGCTGCCTCGAGTGCGGCCAACTGGTCAGCGACCTTGGAGGGCACCAAGAACCCGCCGATGGCGGCCGGGTCGGGGTTCGGCGGCGCCAGGTACGGGAAGTCGTCCGAAGCTCGCACCGTCGCCTGGTCGACACCGTCGCTGATGCGCGGACCGTTCCCGGCCGTCACGTTGAACGTGAGAGTCGTGTCGACCGCATCGTCGTTGAGGGATCGGCCACCGGAGGTGGTGTGCGCTCGCCCCTGCTGCATCGCTTGCTCGATCTCGAGGTAGCTGTCCTCGGCGTACGGCTTCGCGACGTCCACGACCTGGTAGTCGCCCAGATACAGCTCGGTCAGTGGATGGGTCCCATCCGGCCGCAGCGGCCAGTCGATCTTTCCGTCGATGTCGTCCAGAGCGGCCAGGTTGGCGTTCAGCCGGGCGCGATAGGCGGCGAGGTAGTCCGGCGCCAGCTCGAAGGGGTCCTCCGAGTTGTAGAGCTCCCGAAGGTCCAGGTCCTGGTTGACCTTGTCGACGCCGAGCTCACCCAGGAGCTGGTTCTTCACGAAGACGCGCCCGAACCGCTCGAGACGCAGCGGGAACTTGCCGGCCGTGACGGTCTCCGCGGCGACCGCGAACAGCGTGCCCGCCGCCTGCCCGAGCACCGTGGCGACGTCGAGTTCGACGACGATGCCCAGGATGTTCCATCCCTCGGCCGAGTTCGTGCCGTTCTCCTGGAAGGTGACCCGCCCGGTCGCGAGCGTTTCGACGTACCCGGTGCCGTCGATGAAGAGGGGGTCCATCCGCAGCCCGGCGAAGACGCGGACGCCGAACGCCTCGGTTGCCTGCTCGTCATTCGCCCGGAAGGCGACCGTGACACCGCTCGGCAGCGTGCAGAAGCCTTCCTGCACAGGGTTCCCGGCCTCGTCCGTGGTCGTCGGTGCCTCGAACGCAACTGTGATGTCGTACTCGTCGGAGCCGACCTCGAAGACCGAACCCGGACCGCCGGCCGGGATGGTCACAGGTCGGATGCGGAACCGGTAGTGGGCGGCGTCGGAGAACAGCGCACCCTGCCGGGCGTTGGGGAAGACGTTCAGGACGAGCACCAGCCGACCCGGTCGGGACGGGCTGGGGAACACATAGACGTCAGCGATGTCGATGGCCGGCTCGGCGACCGCTCGGGGACTGGAGTTGTGATCGGTCATCAGCTGACCTCTGCCTGGTCAGGAGCGGACAGGAAGCCCGGTGTCGGCACGATGCCGGCCGTCATCTGCGCCAGCACGTAATCGGTGCCCAGGGAGGCAGTGCTGCCATGCTGAACAATGGCATCGGTGAGCTTGGCTCGTTCCGGCGAGGCCCAGCCCGGGGCCCATTCACCGGTCAGGGCCATCCAATTGATCGGCTTGGCGCCGGCCATCGTCATCCGGACCTTGGCGTCGTCGTGCGCCTCCTTCGTCACCCCGCCCGAGCAGTCGCTGACGAAGAAGACCTCGTACCCCTCCTTGCGAGCCGCGAGTACCGACTGGGCCACGCAGACCTCGGTCACCAGGCCGGCAATGATCAGCTTCTTGCGGCCCGTCGCGTCGATCGCGGCCCGGACGTCCGGATGCGACCAGGCGTGCGACGACGGGCGATCGATCACCGGGTTCTCCGGGAAGACATCGCTGATCTCCTTGAAGATCGGGTCGACGAGAACACTCCCGAATGCTCCGACGGTCGTCAGGACAGTCGGGATGCCGAGCACCTTCGCGGCCTTCGAGAGACCGGTGACGTTGTTGATCAGCAGGGTGTGATCGATGGAGTGGACGGAGAACGCAACTGCTGGTTGGTGGTCGATCAGGACGACGACCGAGTTCTCAATGGTCAGCTCGTTCGGGTTGTCGGTCATGACTGTTCCTCTTTCTCTTGTGGTGATTTGCGGTCAGGTGGTCGCGTAGCCCCCGCCCCACCAAGCAGTGACCAGCGCCGCGTACTCGTCCGCGGCGTCCTCCCAGACGAAATGGCCCGCGGCGAGGAGGTCGAGCTTGCTGCTGGGCAGCCGCTGATGGAGAAACTCCGCGTTCACCGCCGGCACCATCGGGTCACGCCGGCCGGCGATGATCTGGACCGGTGTCTGGATGTCCGGCAGCAGATCGTGGAGTTGCGGAAGTTCCGTGGGATAGCTGCGCACGTAGCGCATGGACTCGACGAACCGGTCACCCTCGTAGGAGGAGAGGTAGTCCTCCCGGACCGGGTCGGGCACTGCGTACCGCTCGATGGCACTCAAAGCGTCCGCGACGATTGCGCGCGGGTCGGCGCCGCGGTACTCCTCGAGGTCCGAGGCTTCGATCCAATCTCTCAGCAGCCAACGCACCTCGAGCGGGTACGCCGTGGCCCCGCCGCCGACGACGAGGCTGCGCAGCCTGCCTGGCGACAGCGCGGCAGCGAAGAGCGCGGCCGCGGTGCCGACGTCGGGGCCGATGACATGAGGGTTCTCGAGTCCGAACGCGTCGGCGACGCGGATCAGAAACTCGCCCATCGCGCGCGGCGACAGCAAGGCGTCGCGACGTTGGGAATGACCGAACCCCGGCAGGTCGATCGCCACCAGGTGCGTCTGGTGGGCGAGCCGCCACCAGATCGGCTCGAAGGCGAGCAGGCTCTCCGGCCACGGGCTCAGCAGCAGGGCATGGTCGTGGTGGTCCTGGCTCTCGGCGAAACGGACGGACAACCCGTCGATCGTCCGGAACCGCGTCTCGAAAGGTGTGTTCAACCAGGTGGTCACGTGCGAGTCCCAACTGCTGGTGATCCGGTCAGGGCCGACTTGCCTTGCCTGCTACCGATCCTGATCACCCTGAGGCGCCGTCGCGTCTGAGATTTCCCTAGCAAGGAGCCCCAGTCCGACCGGTCGAACCGGCTACGCCAGGTCGCTGCCGAAAGCCCGGTGCAGTTGATTGCGTGAGCTGATGCCGAGCTTGCCGAAGACTTTGTGCAGGTGGTACTCGACGGTGCGCGGACTGATGAACAGCCGGGTACCGATCTCCGAGTTGGACAAACCGTCGCGAGCCAGACGCGCGATCTGAGTCTCCTGAGAAGTCAGCTCACCACTGGTCTCGACGGCGCGTCTGCGGGCAGTCTCGCCCGTCGCCATGAGCTCACGCCTGGCCCGCTCCGCAAAGGCGTCGGCGCCCATTCCCGCCAGCATTTCGTGGGCGATGCGCAACTGTTCGCGCGCGTCGATGCGGCGATGCTCGCGGCGCAACCACTCGCCGTACAGCAGATGGGTGCGGGCGAGCTCCACGCGCACCCGGGTACGACCGAGGTGTGCGATCGACTCGCGGTACAAGCGCTCGGCGGCATCGCCCTCGCTACCCAAGGCACGCACGCGGGCCTCGATCCCGAGCACCCAGTCGGTTGGCGTCACCCGGGCGCGCTCGGAGAGCCATTCGGCGGCAGCTCTGACGAGCCCGTCGTCACCGGTCCTGGACGCCGCCTCGGCCAGTTCGGGCACGACAAAGGACCCGTACGCCATCGGATCGCGCTCGAAGACCCGCCGAGCCGCGTCACGTGCAGCATCGTGGCGACCGAGACCGTTGAGGAGTACCGAGCTCGCGTAGGTCGCGGCGATGACGCCCAGACCGCCTGCGGCCGCTTCCTGCGACATAGCCTCGATCAGCTCGGACGCCAGCTGCTCCTGGCCACGCCAGGCCGCGAGCATCATCTCGTTGTACACGACCCGCGGGTTCCCGGTTGCCTCGGCGACCAGGCGCTCTTCATCGATCAGTTGCGCGGCCGTGGTCAAGTCGCCGGCGACGAGCTGCGTCCAGGCGACGAGGTTGAGTGCGAGCTGCAAGTGCACGAGCGCGCCGGTGTCGCGGGCGAACTGCGCCTGGCGAGCAGCGAGAGCGTGCCAGGACTCCGCGTCCCAGAGTTCGACGGCGACGACGGCGCCCGCTCTTCCCCCGGTGAGCCTGAGCCAGCGTCCGCCTTCGTCGGTTCCGACCTCGAGGGCGAGATACAGCTCAAGTGCTCGGGTCAGCGTCGGCGCGGCAGCCGCGTAACCCTGCGTCAATCGCAGAGCGAACCCATCGAGCAGGACATCCACCACCCGGGGCGGGTCGGGGCCGGGTGGCGCGGCCCGGGCAGCCTCGGCGGCCTCCAGTACGCCGCGAGGGTTGTCCAGGTCGCTGGCCCACATCGCGGCCTCGAGGGCCTCCAGGTAGGTCTCGCGCGCGGAGTCGGGGTTGAGCGGCTCGAGGCGTCTGGCTGCGCTGAGCAGCATCCGAGCAGCGTCACCGCCGCGGCGCTGGTCGAAGGCGATCTGCCCGCGCAGGTGCTCCACCTCCGCGGTTCGCAGGGCGTCAGGCGGGCCGGACTCGACCGCGACGAGCAGTCCCAGTGCCGCATCGAGCGCGCCGGCGTCGCGCTTCGTCCCGGCCGCCGCGAGCAGGCGCTGCGCACGACGTCCGGGATCGCGAGTCAGCATCGCCGCACGCTCGAGGAACGCCGCCGCGGCAGCCAGGCCACCGCGCCCCTGCGCCCGGCCGGCCGCACGCTCGAGCTCCTCGGCGACGTCCTCGTCCGGCCCTGCCGCCGCGTGTGCGCGATGCCAGGCCCGGCGGTCTGGATCGACGTCCGGATCGGTGACCTCTGCCAACGCGCCGTGCAACTTCTGCCTGTCCTGGAGCGACGCCGACCGGTAGGCGGCCGAGCGCACGAGCGGATGGCGGAAGAGAACCCGGGTCCCGAACTCGAGCAGACCGGCCTCGGCCGCCGGCGTCGCAGCCTCTGTGCCGATGGCGAGGCGCTCGGCCGCCCGCCACACCAGTAACGGTTCGCCGACAGGATCGGCCGCTGCGAGCTGAAGAAGACGTTGGGTCTGGGCCGGCAGAGCCTCCAGTCGGCGTCGGAAAGTCTCTTCGATTCGCCCGGACAGTGGCGCCGCGCCCGGGAGCACGAAACCGCCTGCCAGTTCCGCAGGCGTGAGCCCCCTGGGCAGCTCCAGGAGTGCCAGCGGATTGCCTCGCGTCTCACTGACGAGTTGGTCCCGAAACTGGGTGTCCACGGGCGCGGTCAGCACCGAGTCCAGCAGCGCGCGGGCATCTGCCTCGCGCAGACCCTCGACGACGAGCTCGGGCAATCCCGCCAGGTCGTCACTGGGACCGCGGCTCGCGAACACCAGGCCGACTGCCTCGACCTCCAGGCGGCGGGCTACGAACGCGAGGACCTGCACCGACGCGCGATCGAGCCACTGCTCGTCATCCACCACACAGATCAGCGGCCGCTCCTCGGCGACCTCGGAGAACAGACTCAGGACGGCAAGGCCCACCAGGAAGCGATCCGGTGCCGGGCCATCGCTGAGGCCGAACGCGGTCCGCAACGCGTCGCGCTGCGGACTCGGTAGACGGTCAAGCCGATCCAGCATGGGCGCCAGCAGTTGATGCAAGCCGGCAAAGGCAAGCTCCATCTCCGACTGGACACCCACCGCACGCGCTACGGTGCAGCCGGACGCCTGCTCGACCAGGTAGTCCAATAGCGCGGACTTGCCTACCCCAGGCTCGCCACGCAGCGCCAGCGCCCGGCTCCCGCCCGCGCGAACAGCTCCCATCAACCGGCCCAGTACGTCGCCTTCACTGAGCCGGCCTGTTAATTCGACTGCGCGTCCTCCCTCGCGGGCAGCGAGCCACCGGCTCGGCATCGACACTGTGCCCGCCTCCAGGTCGCGAGTCTCGATCATGGTTCCGTTGCGATCAGAAGGCGTGTACTTCGTTCGTCGGCGCGGGCAGATCGTGCACGCCGTCGGCGAGCAGTGCGGACGCCGCCGCGACGGTGTTCAGGCCTTCGCGAATCAGCTTGATCTGACCATTCTCGGCAACCAGGCGCCCCATGAACAGATGGTGGGCCAGTCGACCGGTGGCTGCGGCCGTCGAGTGCGCGACGTACTCCGCGAACACCTGGTCCGGGGTATCGATCAGGACGGTGATGTCCTCGTCCTTGAACTCGAAGTCCGGGTAGTACTCCAGGACGGTCGTGAGAAATCCTTTGACGCCCTCGCGGCCGTCGAAGCGTGGTGGCAGGCCCAGCGATACGAAGAACGGCATCTCGAAGGCGCCGTCCTCGGCGAACAGCGCTGATGCCTTCTCGGGATCGCGGAAGTTGCCGAGGAATTCCCTGAGCAGGGTCTTTGCGTCGGACATCGTTCCTCCATGGTCGAGTTGGTGGCCGGCCAGCCGATTTGCCCGGCCGGTCTGGTTACTGCTGGCGACGTCGAGCCCGGTGCGCTCGGGCGTTGGCCTGGTTGCCACAGGTTGCCGTGTCGTGCCACACCCTGCTGTTGTTCTTGGACCGGTCGTAGAACGCGACGCGGCACCTCGGTCCGTGACAGAGCTTCAGCCGTCGGAACGAGTCCTGAGCCTGGGCGCCCGCAGCCTCGATGGCGATTGCCGCCGACAACCATGACGCGCCGGAGCCGAGGGGCTCGAGATGGGCGCCGGCCCTGGTGACCGTTACCGCCGCGGAGCCGGCGAGGGCAACGTCAGCGCGGGAGTCCGCTGGTTCGCTGATGATCGATCGGAGCGTGTCCCGCAGCGACCTGAGATGGGGCAGGTCGGCCTTCGTGACCGTCAGGTGCGGATCGGCCGCGCCGGACGACGCGCACCACTGCGGCAGGACCGCGTCTATCCAGTCCTGGGCCGTGTCCACGTGGTCGAGCAGGTCCACCACGCCTGGGACGTGATCAAAGCCGATCGTGTTGGCCAGCTCCTGGCTCAGGACGAGCCGCGCGGGCGCAAGCGCAGTACCGAACCGCCCGCTCGCCGGGTAGTCGACATCCAGTGCCTTCTCGCTCACGTAAGAAGCATACGTATTTTGCTTCTTACGTCAAGGATCTGAGAAAGCGCTTGCACGGCCTGGCCTACCATCGCCAGATTCGGCAAGGCATTAAGCCGGTTTCGCCGTCGAGCCGCCGAAGAAGATGTCTGAAATCGCTTTCACACGAGCTCTTGCCGGACTGCCCGCCGAGGACTACTGTCCCTGGGCAAGCGCTTACCAGAGAAGGTTCAAGACCACGTGGTTCTGAGCGGAATACCCGTCGATCTGAAGGAGTCCAGACCATGCGTTACCGCCGCCCCATCGCAGGTTGGGCCGCGCTGATTGCCAGTGCGGCCATCCTGACCAACGCACCGAACACCGCCGCGGCCCTGGCCGCCCCGACCCTGGCCGCCCCGATCCTGGCCGCCCCGACCCTGGCACCGCTGACCGTCTCAGCCGTGGCCGCGAGCGCGGACGACGGCAACGTCCCCGGCAACACCGTGGACAACTCGCTGTCCACCCGCTGGTCCGCCGAGGGCGACGGCCAGTGGATCCGCTACGACCTGGGCGCCACCACGCCGCTCGGATCACTGTCCATCGCCTGGTACCAGGGGAACACCCGCAAGGCCACCTTCGACGTGCAGACCTCCGGCAACGGAACCTCGTGGACCACCGTCATCGGAAAGCGCCGCAGCAGCGGCACGACGGTCCAGCAGGAGAGCTACGACTTCGCGGCCGGATCCGCGCGGTATCTGCGGATCGTTGCGTACGGCAACAGCAAGAACGCCTGGAACAGCATCAGCGAGGTCGACATCTACGGGCCGGCCGAGGAGCCGCCGCCCGGCGGTCTCGACCCCGACGCTCCGCCTGGCACGAACTTCGATCTGCAGAACTGGAAGTACACCCCGCCGTACTACCCGGATGAGCCCGAGGTGTACGCACCCGACCTGGTCGGCGGATACCAGAAGGCAGGAGAGTTCTTCACCGATCCCAGCACCGGTGGCATGGTGTTCCGTTGCCCGAACTACGCCGGCACCACGCCAGGTACGTCGTACTCGCGGGCCGAACTGCGGGAGATGATGATCCCCAACGCGACCAGCGGGTCCACCTCACCGGCGAACAACTGGGTGCTCAGCACCTCGAGCGCCGACGACATCGCCGACGCAGGCGGCGTCGACGGCATGATGACCGCGACCCTCACCGTCGACCACGTGACCACGACAGGCGACGCCGCCAAGGTGGGCCGCATCATCGTCGGCCAGATCCATGGCAACAGCGCGGAAGTGATCCGGCTCATGTACCAGAAGCGACCTGGTGACGCTCGTGGTGCTGTCTACTTCGGCCACGACACACCGGGCAACGTCAACACCTACTACCCGATCATCGGCAATGCCGACAACCTCAACCCACCGAACGGCATCGTCCTCGGCCAGAGGTGGAGCTACCAGATCAAGGTCGTCGGCCAGCTCATGACCGTCACGGTCACACCTGAAGGTCAGAGCCCCACCACGGTCACGCTTCCCCTCGAGGACGGCTACCAGGGCGACAAGCTCTACTTCAAGGCCGGCAACTACCACCTCAACAACACCGGAGACCCAGGCGACTACGCCCAGGCCACCTTCTACTCCCTCACCCGCTCCCACACCCCCAACTGACCACCGCACCGACGGCGACCGGGGCCTGCGGCTCTGATCGCCGTCGGTCTTGAGTACTCGACCTGACTCACGCCCGCGGTCCGCTCACTGAAGTAGTTGCCGTTGGCTACTGATCCAGGCTCGGGTCGGCGATGTCGCGGATCGTCGCGTTCGCCACGCCGTGCGCTCACAGGCCGCATCGCTGAATGACAGCTCGGACCGCCTCCGCTGAGCGCTGGAAGGCCTCGGCTTCGGCGGCCGAGAGCGGGATCGGCAGGGCGCGTTGCACGCCGTGCCGGTTGACGACCGACGGCACGGACAGACACACGTCGTTGATGCCGATGAAGTCTTCGATCAGCGAGCTGACTGGCAGCACCTGGTGCTCGTCGTAGAGCACCGACTCGAGGATGCGGACGGTCGCGAGGCTGATCGCGTAGTTGGTGTAACCCTTAGCGGCGACGACCTCGCCTCCGCCGCCCACGACTCGCCGGAAGATGTCGGCCATCGCTGTGGTGTCCAGCGGCAGAAGGCCAGCGTCCTTCCACTGCGACAGCGGCACGCCGCCGATCGTCGCCGAACTCCACAGCGGAACCTCGGAGTCGCCGTGCTCGCCGACGATGTACGCGTGCACGTTCTGCACGGCCACGCCGCAGTGCCCGGCCAGGAGTTGCCGCAGCCGCGAGCTGTCCAGCACTGTTCCCGCGCCGAAGACCTGTGACCGAGGAAGGCCAGAGATGCGCAGCGCCGCGTAGGTGACGACGTCGACGGGGTTGGCGACGAACAGGAAGATCGCGGACGGCGCGACCTCGACCAGGCGCGGGACCAGTTCGCGGCAGATCGCCACGTTGGCCTCGGCCAGATCCATGCGGGACAGGCCGGGCACCATCGGGGCACTGGCGGTCACGACCACCACGTCGGCGTCGCGGCAGACCTCGAGGTCCGCGGACCCGATGACGGTGGCCATCGGCACGAACTGCAGCCCGTGATTGAGGTCGAGCACCTCGGCACGGAGCCGCTCCGGATCTCTGCCGTAGAGGGCGATGGTCTTGCCGACGCCCCTCACCAGACACGTGTAAGCCAGCGTGGTACCGACCCGGCCGGCGCCGACGATCGCGACCTTTGCGTTACGGCGTACCGGGTTGTCGGTGGTGCTCGTCATGATGGTTCCTTTTTGCGCGACCAGGTGGCGATGATGTCGCGTCCTTGCGGGATGGCGAGATCGACCAGGCCGGGGAAGCGACTGTCGAGATCTTGTCGCCGGAGCCGGTTCATCCGATAGGTTCCCTCGTCCCGCTGCCGGATCACGCCGGCCTCTCGCAGGACCTTGAAGTGGCCGCTCTGGGTGGACTTGCTGACCGGCAGGCCGAGGGACGTGCACGCCAGTTCACCATCGGGCTCCACGGCGGCGAGATGGGCGACGATGGCCAGCCTGACCGGATCGCTCAGAGCAGCCATCACGCTGGTGAACCGCAGGTCCGCACGATCGGGATGCACGAGTGCGGTCGAGGTACGGCTGGCCATGGCTGCAGCCTACCCAACATGTTCGGCTTTCTCGAACATCTGTTATGTTCGGAAATATCGAACATGTGGAGGCACGGATGTCGCAGGCGGCGAGTGTGAACCCGGACAGGCAGCCCGTCCCGAAAGGGCGATGGAAGTTCTGGGCTACGGCCTACGCGCTGCTGATCCTGCTGACCGGCACGAATCTGCCGACGCCCTTGTACCGAGGCTACGAGGCGGAGTTCGGATTCTCACCGCTGCTCGTCACGCTGATCTTCGCCGCGTATGTGGCGGTCCTGATCCCCTCGCTCCTGGTGGCCGGCCCGTTGTCCGATGCGATCGGCCGCCGCCGGGTGCTCCTGCCGGCGCTGGCGTTGGCGGCGCTGGGGTCGCTGGCCTTTGCCCTCGCCGAGAACACGGCGTGGCTGTTTGCTGGCCGCATCCTGCAGGGTGCCGCGATCGGAGCAGCTTCCGGGCCACTGACCGCGGCGCTGACAGAACTCGAACCCACCGGGAATCGCCGCAAAGCCGCCCTGGTGTCCACCGTGGCATCCGTCGGCGGTCTCGGCCTCGGACCGGTAGTGGCCGGGCTGCTGGCTCAGTACGCTCCGGCGCCACACGTTCTGCCGTTCGTCCTGGAAATCGTGTTGCTGGTGCCGGCCGCGGCGATCATCGTGTCGCTGCCGGCGAGACGCACGGCCGGCCGCTGGCACCCCCGCCGTCCTGAGATCCCCGCGGACATGAGGTCACAGTTCGCGACCAGTGGGTCGGCGAGCTTCCTCGCGTTCGCCGTGATCGGAGTATTCCTCACCCTCATTCCCACCTACGTCGCCAGCCTCTCGGGCAGCAGGAACCTGCTCCTCGGCGGTGCGGCCGTGGCGCTGATGCTGGCCTGTTCTGCGCTCGCCCAGCTGGCCGGCTACCGCAGACCCGCCCGGAGCCTGGAACTTTTCGGTCTCCCCCTACTTGCCTGCGGCCTGGTACTGCTCGCCGTCGCCGGCGGCATCTCTTCGCTGGTACTGCTACTGATCGCGACCGTGGTCGCCGGCACCGGCCAGGGCCTGGTGTATCTCGGCGGTCTCACCACCATCAACCAAACCGCCCCCGCCCACCGCCACGCCGACGTACTGTCCAGCTTCTACGGGATCATGTACCTAGGCGTCGGCCTGCCTGTCATCGGTGTCGGATTGCTCGCTACCCTGGCCGGACTTCTCGTCGCCGTCGAGTACTTCGCCGGCATAGTGGCCGTGCTGTGCGTGGGTGTCCTGTTCATCCTCGCCCGAGCAAATCACCGCACGCACGAAAGGGTTTGATCGTCGGATGTCGAACATGGAACCTGCCCGGGTGCACGAGGCGGTAGCGCGCGCATGGGCGGACGATGTGATCCCCAGCCTGTCGGCACTGGTGGAGATCCCCGCGGTCTCTCCTGCCTACGACGCCTCATGGCATGAGGGCGGGCAGTTGCATGCTGCCGTCAACCATGTACGGCGGTGGGTCGAATCCTTTGGTCTGCCCGGCGCAGTCTGCCAGGTTGTGGAGCTTGAGGGCCGTACTCCGCTGTTGCTGGTGGATGTGCCAGCGACACAGGGGGCGGTCTCCAGCGGGACCGTGCTCCTCTACGGGCACCTCGACAAACAGCCCGCTCTGGGCGAGTGGTCCGACGGGCTTGGCCCTTGGAAGGCGGTGCGGCGGGGAGACAGGCTCTACGGGAGAGGCTCGGCCGATGACGGGTACGCGGCCTATGTGGCGGTGACAGCCCTCGACGCGGTGCGGGCCGCCGGTGGGGAGCATGCCAGGACCGTGGTGCTGCTGGAGACAGGCGAAGAGTCCGGCAGCCCCGACCTGCCGATCTACCTTGAGCAGCTGGCCGACCAGTTGGGTGAGGTGACGCTGGTGGTGAGCCTCGACGGTGGGGGCGAGGACTACGAGCGGCTGTGGCTGATCTCCAGCCTGCGTGGCGCAGTACAGGCGACCGTGACCGTGCGGGTGCTCGATTCGCCCGCCCATTCAGGGCTCGCGGGCGGCATCGTGCCCAACCCGTTCCTCGTCATGCGACGGCTGCTGGACCGCCTGGAGGACCCGGCGACCGGCGAGGTCAGGGTCCCCGAGATGCACGCCGCCCTCCCCGAAGGGGTGCGCGAAGAGGTCGCGGAGCTCGCCGCCCTGGACCCCGGCGCGGTCGCGCGGCGATTCCCGCTGGTCGAGGGTGCTGTGCCGCTCTTCGATGACGACGTCGACTTGATCGTGAACAACACCTGGCGTCCGGCGCTGTCGGTGATCGGTGCCGCCGGCCTCCCGGACGCGCCGACCGCGGGCGCGGTCCTTCTCGATGCGGTGTCCCTGCGCCTGAGCTTCCGCATCCCGCCCCCGATCGACGCCGAGACGGCCCTCGCCGCGCTCGAACGGATCGTGACTACGGACGTGCCGTACGGCGCACAGGTCGAGATCGCCGATGTCATGACCATCAACGGCTGGCATTCGCCGACGCCGGCGCCGTGGCTGTCCTCGGCTCTGGCGGACGTCGGCGAACACGTGTTCGGCCGACCCTGCCGACGCGCCGGCCTCGGTGGCGGAATCCCCTTCATGGAGATGCTCGGGAAGCGCTACCCGGACGCCCAGTTCATCGTGACCGGAGCCCTTGGCCCCGACTCGAACCTGCACGTGCCGGACGAGTGGCTGAACCTTCCCTTCGCCCGACAGGTGACCGAGTCCATCGCACACATCATCGACGCGCACGCCGGCGCGTAACAGAGGACCCGTCTCCTAGCTGACCGGGGCGCCCTCGGAGCGCTTCGCGACGCAGTCGATCTCGACCTTCGCGCCGAGGGCGAGGTGGACTCCGCCGACGCCCATCCGGGCAGGCGGCACGTCAGCGAAGTACCCGAGGTAGGCGGCGTTCATCTCCTCGTAGTCGGCCATGTCGGCGAGATAGACGTTCACTTTCAGAACGTCGTCCCAACTGGCCGACGCGGCTTTGAGGATCCCGGCGATGTTCTCGAGGCATCGGACGGTCTGGTTCCCGACGCCCCCCTCGATCAACATCCCCGTCTCGACCGTGCCGAGGGTGCCCGACACCATGATCCATCCGTCGGCGATGCCGGCATGGGCGAACTGCGGGAGCCTGGCGATCCCGTCGACGACAAGTCGTTCGGTCGATGTCATGCCGCACACGCTAGCCCCGATCCTCGAGGGATTGCAACAAATCGTTGTAGCGAGTCAACAGTTGGTGCTATCGTCCCGGACATCGCGGGCCCGCACCACGTCATCCCGGCGGATAGGTCACCCCCTCATCTCCCCCGATGTCCCCCTTATCCGCACCTGTTCTTGAAGGAAGTTGGACATGGCACATCGATCGCATCTGGCCGGGGCCGCGGTAGCCGTTGCCGCCGCGCTCGCACTCGTCGGCTGCAGTAGCGCTCCTCAGAACACCACGCGCGCCGCGGATCTCGACCTCCGCAGCCTGCCCCAAGCAGTCGGGAGCCCAGCACCGGGCGGAGACGTCGTCGTCGGGCTCTCAGCCGGCACCGGCCCGACCTGGATCTTCCCGTACCAGCCGTCGCAGTTCGCGAACTTCGACATGATCAGCGGCTTCATCAACCTGATGTGGCGGCCGCTGTACTGGAGTTACGTCGGCGAGTCGCCGGAGGTGAACTACCCGGAGAGCCTCGCCAAGGAGCCGGCCTACTCCGCCGACACGTTGACCGTGACGATCAAGCTGAACGACGGCTACACCTGGTCGGACGGCAAGCCTGTGTCCGCGGCCGATGTCGTGTTCTCCTTGTCGATTCTCAAGGCCGCCGTCGCGGAGAGCGCCGCGAACTACTACGGGTACTCGCCCGGCCAGTTCCCGGACAACGTCAAGTCCGCCACCACGCCCGATGAACGGACTGTCGTCCTCCACCTCACGCGGCCGGTGAACCCGTCCTGGTTCACCGAGAACGTGCTGACCCAGGTGATCCCACTGCCCAGTGCCAAGTGGAATCGCACCGCGAACCAGGAGGGGCTCGACGCCAAGGATCCGGCCGTTGCCGCACAGATCTTCAAGTATCTGTTCGCGCAGTCGTCCGATCCGAAGACCTACGCCAAGAACCCGTTATGGAAGATCGTGAACGGTCCGTTCGTGCTCGACCAGTTCACCCCGGCGTCCAACGAGGCGACGCTCGTTCCGAATGACGCGTACACCGGGCCGGGCAAGGCGAACATCGCCAGCTACAAGCTGAAACCGTTCACCTCACCGGCAGCGTTGCTCTCAGCAATCGAAACCAACACCGTGGACATCGCCAGGGTCCCGCCCGCGAACATGGAGAAGGTTCCGGACATCCAGAAGAAGGGCTACCACGTCTACAAGGGCGAGACCACCGGCTTCTTCCCGATCACCTACAACTTCAAGAACAAGAGCGGGAACTTCGCCGCCATCATCTCCCAGCTGTACATCCGGCAGGCACTCGCGCACCTGCAGGACCAGGCCGGGGTGGTGAAGGGAGTGTTCAAGGGATTCGCTGTCGAGACATACGGACCACTCCCGTCAGCGCCGACCTCGAAGTACCACCCGGCCAACACCCTGAAGAACCCGTACCCGTTCGACATCGACCAGGCGGCGACCATTCTGAAGGAGCACGGCTGGGACGTGCAGCCCGGCGGGATCACCACCTGCACCGCACCGGGCGCCGGACAGAACCAATGCGGCGCCGGGATCGCACAGGGTGCCGAACTGAAGTGGAAGTTCTACTACAACAACGGGCCGCAGACGAACACCTTGCAAGCACAGGCGCTGGCGTCCAATGCCAAGCGCGTGGGCATCGAGCTCGAGCTGGTCGGGAAGGACGCCGGGTTCATGATCCAGAACCTGTCGAACGTCAGCAACCCGCAGAATGTGGACGAGTGGGGGATGAAACTGCTCGGCGGTGAAGGCTCCTTCCTGAACCCGACCTCGAACAACCTGTACAACACGACCGGTAGCTCCAACTCCGGCAGCTACAGCAATCCGAAGGCCGACGCACTCATCCAGGCGTCCGTGGTCGACTCCGACCCGTCCGCGGCGAAGGCGGAGATCGAGTTCCTGACCACCGACCAGCCGGCCCTGTTCACCCCGTCCCGCAGCACCGTGATCGCCTGGACCGACAAACTCGCCGGCCCGCCGAACGCGTTCGCCTCCTTCGTGAGCGGTCAGACCCAACCGCAGTACTGGTGGTTCAACAAGTAGAGCCCCCTAGCTACAGGAGCAGCGATGGTCAGGTCAGCAGTACGTCCCTTGCGCTACACGCTGTCGTTCGACATCGACCCGAGCCGGCCGCAGTTTCTCGGGCAGGCTGAGATCGAACTGGCAGTCGAGTCTTCGACGTCCGAGGTGACTCTCAACCTGCTCGACCTGACCATCGTCTATTGCACTCTCACCAATCCGGACGGCCGGTCGATTCCGGTGAGCTGCGCGGTGTCAGCTGACGAAACCGTCCAGCTCACTGCCCGGGAAAGCCTGACCCCGGGAACCGGCTACGCCCTCCGGTTCGTGTTCCACGGCAACACCTCGGGCGGGTCCGGCATCTATCTGGCGAACGGCCCCGCGAATCCTTACGTCGCCTCCCTGTTCGCACCGATCGATGCACGACGGGCCTTCCCCTGCTGGGACGACCCAGCCATCCGGACACCCTTCACGATCAGTGTCACCGCCCCTGCGGAGTACGCGGCGCTGTCGAACGGCGCTGCCGCCGAGGTCACGGAGACGGACGGACGCAGACAAGCGCGGTTCGCCACTACTCCGCCGCTGCCCAGCTACCAGATCGCCGTCATCGTCGGCCGGTTCGACCGCCATGAACTCGACGGCGTGGATCGGCCCCGGATCGGTGTCTACGTCCCGCAGGGCGAGCCGCAGCCGTCGTACGCACTGGACACCGCCTCGAAGACGCTGCGCTACCTCGAGGAGTATCTCGGACTGCCGTACCCGTTCGACAAACTCGACCACGTCGCCGTCCCGAGCTTCCCCGGCGGCACCGAATCGTTCGCGTGCATTCAGTACAACGCCAGGACCTTGCTCGCTGCGGAGTCCGAGCTCGGCGGCACAGCTCGACGTGATGCTTTGAGCCTGATCGCTCATGAGACCGCACACATGTGGTTCGGTGGTTCAGTCGCCCCGGATCAGTGGGGTGCTGTGTGGATGAACGAAGCGTTGGCGTCCGTACTCGAGTACACCGCGGCCGAGGCGCTGATGCCCGGCTCGAGCCCGTGGGCGACGTTCGACACCGGCCGGGTAAGGGCGCTGGCACTCGACGCGATCCCGTCCGCGCGGCCAGTGGAGTCGGGCGCACACTCCCGACAGCAGGTTGAGGGCATGTTGGACACCTTGACGTACAGCAAGGGCGCTGCGCTCGTCCGCATGCTCCGGGAGCACGTCGGAGACGACGTGTTCCGCCGCGCTCTCAACCTGTACCTCCGCGAGCGTCCTTTCGGTACGGCGACCTCGACCGACCTGTTCGAGGCCTTCGACCGCGTGACCGGCCAACCCGTCAGCGAACTGTTCGTTCCATGGTTCACGGATCCGGGCCACCCGCGCATCATCGTGAACAGCTCCGCCGCCGGGGTGACCTTGGTCTGCGATCCCTTGGCCACCGTGCGGCGCACCCCGGTGACCGTCAACGTGAGCACTGCCGGGCAAGTCGTCCAGCATGCACTGATCGTTGATGAAAACTCGCAGTGGATCCCGTGGTCACGGCCCGCCGACTGGGTGGTGGTCAACCCGTCAGGGGTCGGGTTCTTTCGCACCCGCTACCTGCACGACAGCCAGCCGCCGATGCACGCGCTGACGCCGACGGAGACGGTCGCGCACCTGGACGACCTGTGGGACGCGACGCTTCGCGGCGATCAGCCACTCGAACAGCTGTTCACGTGGGTTCGATCCGGCGGTGATTCGTTGGGCGTGGCCGGCCTCGAACTCTTGACGAGGATCGCCCGATTCCTGCGACGGGCGCACGGCAACGACCGTTGGGCGGTCATCGTGGAACACCTCGCAGACATCCGCCCCGCCCCGCAACGCATTCCGGTGGACGGCCAAGAGTGGGATGAGTGGACCGCCGCATCGATCGCTCTGCACACAGAGGTGCTCGGCAACGAAGCGCTGGCCGCTGATTCCCTGGACGTCCTGCGACACCCGGACCGACACCTGGAGCCGGCACAGCTCGCCGTTCTGGCCCGCGCCGCGGTGGCCGGGTCGGATGACAGGTCAGCGTGGGCTGAGGTCCGGCAGCTGTCGAAGGAGGCACCGTCCGCCACCGGACTGCTGGGAGCCTTGACGTTGGCCGGAGACCCGGACCTGGTACGCGCGGCCTTGGAGCTGTGTCTGGACGACGAGGTCGGTGCCGACCAGGTTCCATTGGTGATCGAGACAGTGATCACGGCGTCACGAACTGCGGATACTTCGTGGGGGTGGCTCGTTGAGCATTGGCCTGACGTGCGGTCGAAGATCAGCAAGTACCTGATTCCCCGTACGGTCAGGGGGATTGTAGAGTGCGGAGATGCGGTCCTCGCACGCCGGGCGGACTCCTGGCTTGACGGTGGGTCGGTATGTTTGTCCGAGACCGCGGTCGCGCAGTTGAGGGAGCAGTTGGCGTTCTACACGCTGGCCGCCGTACGGATGAGCCACGGTGATTCGAAGTGAGCGTTGGCAGCCCTAGCGGCGTCGGCGCGGCGCCGGAAGGAGACCGGATCCTGAGTGACTCGACAGCTGCGTCGGAGGCCGACAAGCTCGACGTGGCGCTGACCGGCTTCTCCACCGAAGAGGCGCAGCGGTACCGGGAGGAAGCGGACGAGATCGTCAGCCGGTACGTCGCTCTGGTGGCGCCGCTTGCGCAGGTGTTCGGGCCGGACGCCGAGGTGGTGTTGCACAACTTCGGCAGGTTGCCGGCGTCGATCGTCGCGATCAGCGGGGACCTGAGTGGCCGGGACATCGGCGGACCTGCCACCGATCTGGCGTTGCAGAATCTGGCCAGCGACACGATCGCGCCGTACGAGATCGGCTATGAGTCGGTGTTGCCGAACGGGCGGCGGTGCCGTTCGTCGAGTATCCATCTGTTCGGGTCTTTTCGCCGTCCGGTGGGTTCGTTGTGTATCAACCAGGACGTCAACGCGCTGGTCGCGGCCCGGGACCTCCTGGACCAGTTGATCAACCTGCCGGACTCGGGGCGGAAGGTGACCGAGACCTTCCGGCGGAACGTCGGGGAAGTGACCGATGACGTGCTGGCGGCGGCGATCCGGTCGGTCGGCACGTCGGTGGACATGATGAGCAAGGCCCAGAAGGTCGAAGTGATGCGGGTGCTCAAGGTTCGTGGATTCTTTCTGCTCCGCGACGCTGTCGACCTGGCCGGTCAGGCCTTGGGGGTCAGCAGATTCACGGTCTACAAGTACTTGAACGAGATCGAGGCAGGCGAGGTCGAACCGCTCAACGGTCAGTGACTGCCTCGGAGAACGTTGATGACCCCGTCGACGTCCTCGTCGGTGTTGTAGAGGTGGAAACTCAACCGCACTCCCCCTTGGCGGACCGCGACCCGGTAGCCCTGATCGCGCAGCCGCGGCCCGAGCTCCAGTGAAGGGAGCATGACGATCGGGGATTCGGAGCTGGCGAGACCCGCTGCGTCCCGCACCCGGTTTGCCAGCCTTACGCAGTGGCCGGCGACCGCCTCGCGGTCCAGCGATGCCAGCCACGGCATCGTCTGTGCGGCGGCGAGTTGTGCGAACCACGGAGGAGAGCTGTCCAGCCGCCGCGCATCGTCCGCGAGGACCATCTCGGCCCCATAGTTGCTCGCCCAGCGATTCGCGCCCGCGGACCAGTTCGCCAATGCCGGGACGAGAGTGCCGTGCACGTGGTCCGGTGACCACATCCACGCCAGGCCACGCCAGCCGAGCAGCCATTTGTAGGCAGCGCCGACGACTGCGTCCGCCCAGTCGAGGTGCAGGTTCGCCCACCCTGCTGCTTGGGTGACGTCGATGATCACCTGAGTGTCAGCGTCCTGGGTGGCGAGACGGAGCTCGTCGAGGTCGGCGACGGCACCATCGGCAGACTGCACGGCACTGACAGCGACGACGTCGTACGCCGCGGCCTGTGCGGCGAGATCCGTGACGGGGACCTCGGTCACCGTCACCTCCCGGTGGCCGTGCGCCAGGAACGGGTAGGTGAGGCTGGAGTACTCGCCGGCGGGCACGAGGACCCGGGTTCCGTCGGGGGCGGATGCCGCGAGGAGGCCGACCAGTGCTGAGACGCTGGAACCTTGGGTGACGCCACGAACGCCGGCTCCGACGAGTTCCGCGTAGGCGGCGTTCGCCCTTTCCGCCGGTTCGACGAAGTCGGCCGGATTCCACCCACCCGACTCCCACCGGTCGACCACCGCCCGCAGCTGGACGGCCGCGTCGACCGGCGGCACTCCGATGGTTGCTGTGTCGAGATACCGGTACGAGCCGGCGAACGCTCGGCCGAATGACTCGCGCATGAGACCGAGACTACACATATCGTTGAACTAGCGCAACAAACTGTTGCAGAAAACCTCAGCTCTTCGTAGGCTGAGCGGATGCAGACAACCGCGGTCAGATTGTTGGCCCACCACCGGGTTCAGGTACAGACCGTCGAAATCCGGGAGCCGGACCAGGATGAAGTCCTGGTCGACATGGCGTTCGCCGCTGTGAACCCCGTCGACCTCTATGTGTCACGAGGCGCCGTAGCTCCGGACGGTCCACTGCCCAGAACCCTCGGCAGCGAAGGCGCCGGGATGCTCGACGGTCGAAAGGTGATCGTCCGCGGCCACGGATTCGGTGCCGCTCGCGACGGTACCTGGGCCGGCGCTCTCGTCGCGCCCGCCGCGTCCGTCATCCCCGTTCCGGAGGCCGTGCCGCTCGACCAGGCGGCGTCTCTCGGGATTGCCGGAGCTACGGCGATCCGGTGCGTCGAAGACCTGGCGAACGTCGCCGCGGCCGACCGCGTGCTGGTGCTTGGCGCCGCCGGTGGGGTCGGCTCGTTCATCACGTCGCTGGCCCGCGCCGCCGGCGCCACGGTTTGGGGACAGACCTCATCGTCAGCCAAGGCTGACTTCATCACCGGGTCCGGCGCGGAGAACGTGCTCGTCGGCGACGCGGACCTGATCGCGGACGACGCACGGGCGTTTCAGCCGACCGTGGTGTTCGACCCGCTCGGCGGACCCTTCACCGGCGCCGCGATCGGTGCCCTGAATCCTGGCGGTCGGTTGGTGCTGTTCGGTGCCTCCGCAGGCGGCGTCGGGGAAGTCCCGCTCCGCGAGCTCTACCGGAACGGCATCACTGTGCACGGGTACGCCGGGCTCCGTGATGACCCGGCGATGCTCGCCAACGCCACCACCCGCGCATTGGACGCAGTCGTCACCGGCGCACTCGCAGTCCACACCGACCGTGCCGTCCCGGTCGGTGACGTCGAAGAAGCGTTGCTCGCCATTGCGAACCGAGAGGTCCGCGGCAAGCTGGTACTCCGGCTGAGCGAGTGAGTCGCTGCTAGAGGTCCGTGGCGAACGGGGCCGGGTCGAGGAAGCGGCGGAGGACGTTGGCGGTCACGCGAGCGACGTCGTTGTCGTAGTTGTTCGCCGGCAGTTGTGAGCACCACGCGATCGAGCCGACTGAGAAGACCGCGCCGCCGAACCCGGTCTCGTAGAAGACGACGTCGGACCGCACCCGTGGGTCGCGGGTCCCGAGGCCCAGGCCCGGCTCGAGAATCAGGATGTCTTCGGTGGCCAGGGTGAAGGTGTCTTCGTGCAGACCTTCGGAGGTGGCGATCCGCAGTGCGTGGGCGGGGGTTCCCAGTTGAGGGTCAACCCGGTCTGTCTCTCCCCCGGCTGCGCCGTCGAGGAAGACGGCGGTCCCCGGCGCTGGTACATCGATGTCTTTGAAAAGGAAACCGACCCGGGGATCGCTTGCCGCGGGCAACGAGCGGTAGCCGGGATGTGACCGTTCGGATCCCAGTGCTGCGGTGCCGACGCCTGCGATGGCCTGCGGCGGGCGGCCGCGATGGCGCCACAGACCGCCGTGAACGCCGGTCGTCGCGTGATGGACCTCGCCTGGTTCGCTGCTCCAGGCACGGCTACCGCTGTAGGAACGGCGCACTTCCATCAGGTGCGGGCGGCTGGGAGAGATACTGGTCACCCAATAGAAGCCGTTACCACCTAGGTACATGAACGATCCGCCGCGGTGCTGGAACTCGGTGATGGCGTCGAGCATCTCCGCGGAGACGTACTCCGGATGCGGGCTGCTGATGACAACGCGATAGCCGGCCAGTAGCTCGGCCCCGCCAGTGTGCAGGTCATGGTCGGAGATGACGTCGTAGTCGACGCCGAAGCGATCGAGCCATTCAATGACCGACAGGTGTGAGCCGAGCAGGCCCGGTTCTTCCGAGACCCGCGACCAGTAGTCGGGGCGCAGCCCAGCGATCGGACGGCGAGTGGTCGCGAGACTGACCCCGCTGCCGTCGCTGTGGAGGTCATACAGGGACGATCCCCATTCGGGGTGGTCGTCGAAGAGGCGGTTCAGGGCTCGGTCGTCCGAGAGCGAGCCGGGGGCGGATGCCAGACCCGGGACGCGCGCATTGGCGTAGGCCAGCATGGTCATCGTCGACACGAGGAACAGCACCTTGTTGGACGCTCCCCGCCGCGGCGAGATGCACAAGAGGATGTGGTCGGCCTCGGCCTCCGTTTCGAGCCGTACCGCGTAGAGTCCGCTGGCCAATGACTCAGGTAGCTCGAGGACCGCGGTCGGGCTCCAACGGACATCGTCGAGGTCGCCCTCATGGAAGTGCGCACCGCCGTAGTGATCAGGGGCGATCGTCGGAGACAGCTGTCGTCCGTCGAAGCGATGTCCGGTCGCGGCGAGCGCCGGCGCGTTGACCAGAGTGAGGTGGTTCGCCGCAGGACCCAGATCGATCGCTGTGGCCTGGTCGGTGTCGTGACCGAGGTCCCAGTCATGCACGAGAGGGAGGTCCTGTGGAGTCATCGTGTCGGCGGCCAGGCTCTTCAGCTCCTCGGCGTCGAGCAATCCCTCGCAGATGAACGGCCGCTCGAGTTTGCCGTTGAGCAGACCCTCGACGTCGGGGAGCTGGTTGCCCGCGGACACGCGGGAACCCAACGCAGCAAGCAGAAGCGGGGCGGACGAGGCAAGAGCCGCTGTTTCGGATGGGACCTGACTGCGGAGGTGTTCGGCCGCGCCTGGTGCGCGTGGAGTGGGGACGACCGACAGCCGCAGTTCCCCTCTCCTCGAGTCGAAGCCCGCGGCCAGCAGACACCACGTGCGCAGCGGAAGTGACCGGCCGGCAGTCAGCCGTACGTCGCCGGCAAGAACACAGGGGCGACCTTCTTCGTCCAAAGCCAGTGCAACGCCCTCACCCCGGTCCGCATCACGCTTCGCGAGGATTCCCTGAAGTCGGCCTGGTGTCGCAGCGGCGAGCCAGACCCAGACGGCGAAGCTGACTACCGGCGGCAAGGGAACTGTGCCGTCGGCAAACCCGAACGACCCAATACGGGCCTGTCGCTGCCGCGTGCCCGCAACACGCTTCCTCGTGCCATCGATGCGCTGAACCGGCAGCTCGAACGGTCTCCCCGGACCCGAGGCGGGCCCGGTCAGCCGAGTGAGTTCAAGGTCGACAAAGGGCGCGTCCGTCGAGACGTGGACCGTGACCGTCGACCCGGGCTCCGCGGTGAGTCGGTCGCAGTAACCGGTGAGCATTCGCCAACCTCCAGTTGCGTTGTCTTCAGACGGTTGCCGGCTGCCGGAGTGGGTGGTGGCACGCGACTACATGGCCACCACCGAAGTCCCGCTGTTCCGGCTCCTCTTCGCACACCTTCGTGGCGAGCGGGCATCGAGTCCGGAACCGGCACCCGGTCGGAGGGTCGATAGGGCTTGGTAGGTCTCCGCGCAACACGCTCTGCCCGGTCTGCTTGGTCGGATCAGGTTCAGGGATGGCGTCGATGAGGGCAGCTGTGTACGGGTGCGCCGGCGCTCGATAGACACTGTCGACCGGGCCGACCTCCACCAGCTTGCCGAGGTACATCACGCCGATCCGATCCGCGAGGTACCGGAGGACCGCGAGATCGTGGGAGATGACCAAGGACGACATGCCACGCTGTTGCTGCAACCGCTTCATCAGGTTCATGACCTGCGAACGGACGGACACGTCGAGGGCACTGACCGGTTCGTCCGCGACGACCACTTTCGGGTTCAGCATCAGCGCACGCGCCAGGCCGATCCGTTGCCGCTGACCTCCGGAGAACTCGTGCGGGTAGCGTTCGACGCTGTTCGCCGGCAGCCCGACCTCGTCCAGCGCGAGACGGATCCGCTGGTTCTGCTCGGGTCGTCGACCCACGTGCTGGATCTGCAGCGGCTCCCGCAGGATTTCTCCGACCCGCATCCGCGGGTCGAGGGAGTTGAACGGGTCCTGGAACATCAGCTGGACGTCGCGGCGCGCCACCCGGAGCGCCTTGCCGCGGAGTGCGTAGATGTCACGGTCCTCGTAGCGGACCTTGCCGCCATCGGGCTGTTCAAGTCCGACGAGCATCCGCGCCAGCGTGGACTTCCCGCACCCGGACTCGCCGGCCAGCCCGAACGTCTCACCAGCGGCGATCGTCAGCGACACGTCGCTGACCGCACTGACCGTGCCGAGACGACGGTTGAAGACGCCGCGCGAGGTCACCCGGTACTCCCGGGTCAGGTTCGAAGCAACGAGCAAGGGGCGGGCAGGGTCGGCCGGGACACGGATGATCGGTGTGATCGGCAACAGATTCCGAGCTGGTCCGTCGACCGGATTCCAGCACGCGTACCGGTGGCCCTCGGATCCGTCGAGCGGCGGGTTCTGCTCCTCGCAGGTCGCTGTCGCCTGGGTGCAGCGGGCCGCGAAGGGGCAACCTTTCGGCGGGTCGGTGAGGCTCGGCGGAAGGCCTGGGATGGTGCTCAGCGGTTGGGTCGGGACGGATTCGAGCCGTGGGATCGAGGACAGCAGGGCCTTGGTGTAGGGGTGCCGCACCTGGTCGAAAAGCCGCGCGGTGTCCGTCATCTCGACGATCCGGCCGCCGTACATCACTGCCGTCCGGTCGGAGCGGTTGGCGACGACGCCCATGTCGTGGGTGATCAGGACCATCCCCATTCCCAGGGACAGCTTCAGCTCATCCAGCAGATCGAGGATCTGCGCCTGGATCGTGACGTCGAGCGCTGTGCTCGGTTCGTCGGCGATCAGCACCTTCGGTTCACAGGCGAGCGCGATGGCGATCATGACCCGCTGCCGTTGACCGCCGGACAACTGGTGCGGGTAGTCCCGCATCCGCTCCGCGGGCCTGGGCAGCCCGACGAGCGCCAGCAGTTCCTCCGATCGTGCCCGCGCGTCCGCGCGACTCTCGCCGCGGTGCAGGATGACGACTTCGGCGACCTGATCGCCGATGGTCATGGTCGGGTTCAGTGATGACTGGGAGTCCTGGAACACCATCGCGAGGTCGTTGCCCCGGACGGCACGGAGTTGCTGGTCGGAGATGCCGACGAGTTCGGTGCCGTCCAGCTTCACGGACCCGGCGGTGATCCGTCCGCCGGCCGGCAGCAGCCCCATCAGTGCGAGCCCGAGCGTGGATTTGCCGCTGCCCGACTCACCGACCAGGCCGAGCGTCTCGCCCCGATCGACGGTGAAGCCGACGTCGGTGACAGCGTGCACGGTTGATCGGGACAGCTCTATCTCGACCGTGAGGCCTGCCACGGTAAGGGCATGGTTATTCACGAGGTCCCCTAGCGCCGGCGGAGCCGGACATCGAAGGTGTCCCTGAGGGCGTCGCCGACGAAGTTGGCGGCGAGCACGACGAGGACCAGGCAGCCGCCGACCGGGTAGACGAGCCACCAGTTCCCGTTCGCCAACTGGTCCTGGGCGCCGGCGAGCATGTCGCCCCAGGACACTTCGGGGTACGCGAGACCGAACCCGAGGAACCCGAGGTACGCGACGACGAGGACACCGTCGGCGAGTTGGAAGGTGACGTTCACGATCACGACGCTCAGCGCGTTGGGGATCAGGTGCCGCCGCACGATCCGGGCCTTCCCGCTGCCCATCACCTGGGCCGCCAGGACGTAGTCGCGTTCGCGGATGCTGAGCACTTCTCCCCGCACCAGCCGGGCGGGGACGAGCCAGGCGAACAACCCGATCACGAAGCTGAGCGAGACGACCGTTCCCTGGTACTTGGTCGCGAGAATCAGGACTACGAACAGGAACGGGATAGCGAGCAGGATGTCGACAGCCCGCATCATGAACCCATCGACGAAGCCGCCGACCAGGCCGGCGACCGCGCCGAAGACGGTGCCGATGACGGTGGCGATGAACGCCGCGAGGAACCCGATCAGCAGTGCCGACTGGCCTCCCTCCATCAGGCGGCCGAGCACGTCGAAGCCCGCGGTGTCCGTGCCGAGCCAGTGTTCCGCACTCGGCGGTTGAGAGCTTTGCAGCGGGTCCGCGAACACCTGCTCGGTCCGGTAGATCAACGGGCCGACGAAGCAGAACAGGATGAAGATGACGAGGATCGCGACCCCGACCAGGCCCATCCTGTGACTCGCGAAGTCGCGGACGCTGAGCCGCCAACTGCTTTCGGAATGTGTCGTGGTCATCGGCGGATCCTCGGATCGGCGGCGGCACTGGCGACGTCGGCCAGGAAGTTGCCGAGGACAACGAGGACGGAGCCGAGCAGGGTGAGGGCCAGCAGGACGGGGTAGTCCTGGTTCTGCAGCGAGTGGAAGAAGAGCAGGCCGAGCCCCGGGTAGTTGAAGAGGCTTTCGGTCACCACGCTGCCGGCGACGAGCGCTGGAAGCGACAGCCCTACCAGCGTGATCATCGGCAGACTGGAGTTGCGCAGGAGATGTCGGTACCGCAGTTGCCGTTCGCTGAGTCCCTTCGCGCGGGCCAGGCGGATGTAGTCCTGTCCGAGGTTGTCGAGAGCCGACGATCGCATGTAACGGGAGAACCCGGCGAGTTGGACCGCGGCGAGGGTGAAGACGGGCAGAAGCATGTGCTTCCAGTCGAGGACCACTGCCACCGTGCTGTGCTCCTGGCTGGCTTCAGCGGGGAGCCAATTCAGGGTGATCGCGAAGACCTGCAGGAGAATGATGCCGAGGAAGAAGGACGGCATGGAGTACAGAACGAAGTTCAGTGTGGTGACGGCGTAGTCGATCGGCTTCTTCCGATGGACGGCCTGGAAGATCCCTAGCGGGATCGCCGCGCTGACGGCGATGGCCAGTGCGGCGGAGGACAGGTACACGCTCTTCCCCAGGTACTGCCCGACCAGGTCGGTGACGCTCTGCGCAAGCTTGTGGGAATAGCCGAGGTCCCCGGTGAACAGCCCGCCGAGGTAGGACACGTACTGGATGAACAGCGAACGGTCGTAGCCGTATTGGGCGTTGAACGCCTCGACGGCGGCGGGAGAGGCCTTGGCGCCGAGCACGACCAGCGCAGGCGAAGGGCTGATCAATCGCAGCAGAAAGAAGGTGATCGTGACGACTCCCAGCACCACGAGGACGCTGACTGCGAATCGTCGGATCACGTGCAGAAGCATGGGCCGACGCTAGCGCAGGATTCCCGGCACGGCAACGGTTTGTTGCTCGAAAGCAACATATCGTGTTAGTTTCGCTGACCTCGAGACCCCAGCGAACGGATGGATGATGACGCTCCAGTTGCCTTTCAGTACTACGGTCCGCGTCGGCGAGGTCGTCGCCGTCTCCGGTCAACTCGGTCTCCGCAACGGTGAGCTCGTCGACGGAGGGATCAAGGCGCAGACCTCCCAGGCGATCGAGAACCTCAAGGCCGCACTGGCCGGCGAGGGGCTCGGACTCGAGAACGTCGTCAAGGTGAACGTGTACCTGATCGACATGCGCGACTTCGCCGCGATGAACGAGGTGTACGGGCCGGCGTTCGGGGAGAAGCTGCCGGCCCGCACCGCGGTCGCAGTCGCCGGGCTGCCGCAGGGTGGGGTGGTCGAGCTCGAAGCCTGGGCCCATGCCGACCGGTGACCAGGACGGCGCCGGTCTCGTCCTCTATCGCAACGCGAACCTCTTCACCGGTGTCGGGGACCACGCCTGCCACGCCGGTGCGCTTCTGGTCGACGGGGACCGGGTTGTTGCAGTTGGCAACGAGTCGAGCTTCCCGGCCGAGCTACGAAGCTCCGCCGACACCGTTGACCTAGCCGGTCAGTACGTCGTACCGGGCCTGATCGACAGTCACCAGCACCTCGCGACTCCGCCCAACCGAGCCTTCGCCGAAGCGCAGTTGGAGCGTGACCTGTTCGGTGGGATCACCACGGTCCGAGACATGGCCGACGACCTGCGCAGTATCGCTGAACTCAGCCGGGCTGCCTGGAACTTCGAGATCGCCGCACCAGATGTCAGTTTCGCCGCCTTGTTCGCCGGACCCTCGTTCTACGAAGACCCGCGGGTGATCGTCGCGTCCCGTGGCTACGAACCAGGGGCCGCGCCGTGGATGCAGGCGGTGACAGCGGAAACGGACCTCGAGGAGGCCGTCACCCTTGCCCGCGGAACGGGTGCGGCCGCGGTCAAGATCTACGCGAACCTCGACAGAGAGCTCGTCGAGCGGATCACCACCGAAGTCCGGCGGCAGGGCCTGCAGGTGTGGGCACACGCAGCGGTGTTCCCGGCATCACCTCAGGACGTCGTGAGTGCCGGCGTCCACGCGGTCAGTCATGCCCGGTTGCTCGCCTACCAAGGTCAGGAACCCATCCCTGATCGGTATCACGACCGAGCACCGGTGGACGGTGCCCGATTCACCGACGGAATCCCGTCACCGGTGCGGACCGTACTGGAAGAGATGCGCGACCGCGGCACCGTTCTGGACGCCACCTTGCTGCTGGACTGGCAAGACGGGAGTCCGTCCGCGACCTTTCCTGTTGCCGCATCCATCACCCGATGCGCGCGTGAACTCGGTGTGCGGATCTCCGCTGGCACCGACGCGCATGCGCCGCCGGACGACCCTTTTCCGGCTCTGCACAAAGAGCTTGAGTTGCTCGTCGAGCACGCCGGATTCACAGCGGTCGAAGCCCTCGTCTCCGCAACCGTCGGCGGTGCGGCCGCGCTCGGCGAAGCGGAGCTGGTCGGAACCCTCGGGCCGGGGAAGCTGGCCAGCTTCATGATCACGTCGATGGACCCGACGGCCGACGTCGGAGCGCTCAGGTCGGTGACCGCAACGGTCAAACGGGGCCGGTACTTCGATCGTCGAGACTTCGACCCGGACCGTGAGGTCGCCGCCCGTAGAGAGGACCCTGATGCCTGAGCTGAACCGTTTCCCTGTGGTGGTGAACGCGTTGGGTGAATTGTCGGACATCAACTTGGCCGCGTCTGACGAGGTTGGTGTTTCCGATCGGAGCGTCAACGACGCCCGGGGTGCTGGCCTGGCGGCGGTGAACGTCACCGTCGGCTACGTGTTCGGCCCCGATGACCCGGTGGAACGAACCCGAAACGACCTGGCCGCGTGGGACGCCGTACTCGACGCCTTCAGTGACCGGCTGATGCCGGTGACGGACCCGGCTGGGTTCGCTGCGGCGCGCGCGGCTGACAAGGTCGGCGTGATCTATGGGTTCCAGAACGCAGTCCAGGTCGGCGCCGAGCTTCAGCATCTCGAGGAGTTCATCGACCGGGGCGTCCGGATCGTCCAGCTCACCTACAACGACGTGAACTCGTTCGGCGCGGGCTCCACCGCGGCCGAAGACCTCGGCCTGACGACGGTGGGGCATGAACTGGTCGGGGCGCTGAACGACGCAAAGATCATGGTCGACTTGTCGCATTCGAACCGTCAGACCTGCGTCGACGCCATCGCGGCATCGGCTGCGCCGGTGTCGATCAACCACACAGGCGCTCGGGCGTTGAACGACATCCCCAGGAACAAGACGGATGAGGAACTGCGGGCAGTGGCCGAGTCAGGCGGGTTCGTCGGCATCTACTTCATGCCCTTCTTGACGGCCGACAGCCACCCTGAGCCATTGGACATCGTCCGGCACCTCGAGCACGCGTTGAACGTGTGCGGGGAGGACCACGTCGGGATCGGTACGGATGTCGGTGTCGTCGCGATCGACGATGACGAGTTGTACTTCCAGCGGCTGCGGCAGGAGCACGAGGAACGCCGTTCGCTCGGCATCGCAGCTCAGGGGGAACTGCCCGACGCGCCACCGTTCGTCGCGGGCCTGACAGGACCGACGCAGTTCGCCCGGCTGGCTTCGATGCTGGCCGACCGCGGCCATCCACCCCGCGTGATCGAGAAGGTGTTCGGCGAGAACTTCGTGCGTTACGCCGAACGCGTCTGGCGCTGAGGCGGCGGTTACGCTCCGGAGGTGGAGATTGCGGGGATGGTGCTTGCTGCCGGGGCGGGTCAGCGGATGGGTGGGCCGAAGGCGCTTGCTCGCGATCCGGAGGGCACGGCCTGGGTGGTACTGGCCGCTCGTGTGTTAGCTGCTGCTGGTTGTGTTCCGGTCCTGGTGGTGGTGGGCGCCGCGGCGACGGAAGTGATGGCCGAATTGGCCGATGAGCCCGTAGTGGTGATCGAGGCGACGGGCTGGCAGGAAGGCATGGGGGCTTCGCTCCGAGCGGGGCTGACCGCGCTGGAGAACCACGCTGACCCGGTGGCCGCCCTCGTCGTACCGGTCGATCTGCCCGACCTGACCGCCGAGGTCGTACTGCGTATCGCGGCCGGCGCAGATCCTGCCGCACTGGTCAGGGCGGTCTACGGGGGAAAGCCCGGACATCCTGTACTGCTGGGCCGCAACCACTGGCCCGACCTGATCGAGACGGCCGTCGGCGATCAGGGGGCCCGAACCTACTTGCGGGCGCACCCACCGCGCGAGGTCGAGTGCTCGGATCTCGCCGGCGGCGCGGATGTGGACACGGTCGAGCAGTTGCCAGCCGGCCACCATCGGCCGAGCTGATCCTCCCTTGTGTATCGAGTCAGCGGTGAATGGGGCCTGCCTGGCCCGAGATCCGCTCTCCGGTACCGCCCCAGCGCAACGCGATGATCTCGGCGGCGATGCTGACCGCGGTCTCCTCCGGGGTCCGCGCGCCCAGGTCCAGACCGATCGGGCTCGTGAGCCGGGCGAGGTCGGGTTCGGTCAAGCCGGCTCCGCGGAGCCGCATCAGCCTGTCGGCGTGCGTTCGCCGCGAGCCCATCGCACCGACGTACGCGATCTCCGGAAGCCGCAGCGCGACCTCCAGCAGAGGTACGTCGAACTTCGGGTCGTGGGTCAGCACGCAGATGGCGGTCCGGTCGTCGATCCGGCCGGCCTCCACCTCGGCGGTCAGGTACCGGTGCGGCCAGTCGACCACCACCTCGTCGACCGAGGGGAACCGCGACGCCGTCGCGAACACCCCCCGGGCATCGCAGACGGTGACCCGGTAACCGAGGAACGCGCCGAGCTTCGCGACCGCGGCCGCGAAGTCGATGGCGCCGAAGACCAGCAGCCGCGGCATCGGCGCGTGCGACGACACGAAGACCCGCATGCCCTCGCCTCGCCGCTGGCCGTCCGGGCCGTACTCCAGCGTCTCCGTCCGGCCGACCGCGAGCAGCCCGCGGGCGTCGGCCGCCACCGCGTCGTCGGCCCGCCGCGATCCGAGGCTCCCAGCCGTCGGCCGGTCCGACGGTCTGACCACCAGCCGGCGACCGATCCGGGCAGGGTCGGGATGCGCGACCACCGTCGCCACCGCCACCGGCCGGCCCACCGCGACGTCGGCTGCCACCTCGCCCAGTTCGGGGTACGACGCCTGGTCCACGCGCTCGACGAAAACGTCCACGATGCCGCCGCAGGTGAGCCCGGCGGCGAAGGCGGATCCGTCGCTCACGCCGTACCGCTGAAGTTGCGGCACACCTGACGCCAGGATCTCCTCGCCGAGCTGGTAGACCGCGCCCTCGACGCAACCACCCGACACACTGCCCACGGACTTGCCCTCCGGGCCGACCAGCATCACCGCGCCGGGTGGACGCGGCGCCGACTCGAACGTCGCGACAACGGTGCCGACGGCAACGGAATGCCCAGCCGCCCACCACTCCACCAGCTGCTCGAACACGTCGTGCATAGGTCTACAACAACTGTTCGACCGTGATCGGCAACGATCTGACCCGCCGGCCGGTGGCGTGGTACACGGCGTTGGCGATGGCAGCTGAAACGCCGACCACGCCGATCTCGCCGATGCCCTTGATCCCGAGAGGCCGCACCGTGTCCGGCGTACCGACGAACACGACGTCGAGATCGGGCACGTCCGCGTTGGCCGGAATCAGATAGTCGCCGAAGGTCGCATTGGCGATGCGACCGGTCTCGGGGTCGAAGACGGTTTCCTCGAGCATCGTCATGCCGATCGCCATCACAGCGCCGCCAACGATCTGGCTGCGCGCCAGCTTCTCGTTGAGGATGCGGCCCGCGTCGACGGCCGACACGATCCGCGCGACGCGCAACAGCCCTAGGTCCGCGTCGACACGGACTTCCGCGAACCAGGCGGCGAAGGAGCCGTTGACGCTGGGCTCGCGAGCGTCGACCCGCGGGTCTCTCTCGCCGTCCGCCGAGAGCTCCGGTAGTCCGTGACGGGCGAGGATGTCGGCGTACGTCTCACCGAGCGAGGGAGCATCGACAACGTGGATGCCGCCTTGCGTAGTGGTGACTTCATCCGGAGTCCTGCCCCGCAGCGGCGACGACTCATCGTCCGCGACTACTGCCAGGAATGCCTGCACCAGCTTGCCCACGGCGTCGTGGATGGCGCCGCTCAACGACGTCGCCATTCCCGAACCACCTGAGTACGGCGCGAACGGCAGGTCGCTGTCGCCGATCTCGACCCGGACCCGGTCGAGGTCGAGTCCGAGCAACTCGGCCGCGACCTGGGTCGCGATCGTGTAGGTGCCGGTACCGAGGTCGGTGGCCGCGCTGCGCACCTGCGCCGTACCGTCGCGGTGGATCGACACCGTGGCCCGGCAGAGCGCCTGGCCCGACGTGAACGTGACTCCGGCCATTCCATAACCGACCAGCCAGTTCCCGTCGCGCATCGATCCGACCTCGGGGGTACGCCGGGCCCAGCCGAATCGGTCGGCGCCGACTCGGTAGCACTCACGCAGCGCCTTGCTCGACCACGGCAGGCCTGACCCCGGATGAACCTCGGCGTAGTTGCGCAGCCGTAGCTCGATCGGGTCGATGCCGAGCGTGTAGGACAGTTCGTCCAGCGCCGACTCCACCGCGAAGTTGCCCTGGGTCGTGCCAGGGCCGCGCATCCAATGGGGGCTGGGAATGTTCAGCCGCGCCCGCCGATCGTGGGTCGCGACGTTCGGGCAGGCGTAGGCGTTGCCGGTCACCTGCGTGACCGGCTCGACACCTCCGTCATCCAGGGCTCCGATCGTCGACGTGCCTTCGTGATCCACCGCGACCAGTCGACCATCGCGGGTGGCGCCGAGCCGCACCCGTTGCCGGGTCTCGGGCCGGTGGCCGACGGAGGTGAACATCTGCGGCCGGGTCAGCACGAGCTTGACCGGGCGACCGACCACCCGGGCCGCGAGCGCGGTCAGGATCACGTGCGGCCAGGCCCGCAGCCCGGCCCCGAACCCGCCTCCCAGGAACGGAACAAGAACCCGGACGTCAGTCTCGGGGAGGTCGAACACCCCTGCGAGAGCTCTGCGCGTACTCATCGGGTCCTGGGTGCTGTCGTGCACAGTCAGCCGATGACCGTCCCAGCGCGCCACCGTGGCGGACAGGCCCATCGGGTTGTTGGTCACCGCCGCCGTCGTGAAGATCTCGTCGTAGACCACGTCGGCTGAGGCCAGCGCGGCGGTGACATCACCACGATCGACGTCCTGGCTCCACCGATTGAGCAAGACCGGGGTATGCGGATCCTCGATCCGCAGTACCGGAGCAGCCTCTTCGTACTCGATCTCGACCAGTCGCGCCGCGGCGGCCGCCTGTTCGCGCGTCCGCGCCACCACGACCGCCACATGCTGGCCCTGGTGCAGAATCCGGTTGTCCTTGAGGGGGAAGGGAGGCGGGGCACCGAGCGGGGTCATCGGCGCCTCGGCAAGAGCAGGTGCGTTCTCGTGCGTGATCTCCGCGAGGACGCCCGGCGCGGCCTTCGCCTTCGATGTGTCGATACGCCTGATGGCGCCGGCCGCGATCGTGGACTGCACCAGGACGGCGTGGGTGAGATCGGGAAAGGTGAAGTCCGACGGGTACGGCGCGGCCCCGGTCACCTTGCGCGGTCCGTCGATCCGATCGACGGGATCACCGATGATCTTCTCGCGTCGGGTGATCGTCATGACCGGACTCCCGTGACGGTGTGCAGGATTCGGACGATCGCGCGCTCGGCGAGTTCGACCTTGAACGCGGTGCCAGGGACTGTGAACGGATCAGCCAGCGCGGCCTGCGCCACGGCCCGGAACGTTCGGCTGGTGGCGGGTGCGCCGTGGAGGATCTCCTCGGCGTCGAGAGCCCGCCAAGGCATCGTCCCGACGCCGCCAAGAGCGAGGCGGGCCTGCACGATCGTGCCGTCTTCGATCAGCAGCGCCGCGGCCGCGGAGACGAGCGCGAACTCGTAAGAGGCTCGGTCGCGCACCTTCAAGTAGCCGGACCTCATCCCGACCGGCAGGAGCGGCATTCGGATCCGCGTGATCAGCTCGCCGTGCTGAAGCACGTTCTCGATGTTCGGCCGTTCTCCCGGCAGGACATAGAACTGGGTCAGCGGAACGCTGCGCGACCCATCGACGCCCTGGATGTCAACGACCGTGTCGAGCGCGGTCAGTGGTACACAGAGGTCGGAGGCGTGCAAGGCGATGCAGTTCTCGTCGGCGCCCAGGATCGCGTGCATCCGGGCTGGACCGCGCACCGCAGCACACCCAGACCCCGGGATGCGCTTGTTGCAGGCCATCACCGTCGAGTCGCGGAAGTAGCGACAGCGCGTGCGTTGCAAGAGGTTCCCGCCGATCGTCGCCATGTTGCGCAGCTGTGGCGAGGCACCTGCCAGCAGCGCCTCGCGGACGAACGGCACCCGCTCGCTCACCGTCGGGTCCGCGGCGAGCTCCTCCATCGTGACCAGCGCCCCGACGCTCAACGTGTCCTCAGCAAAGGTGATCCCGCGCAGCGGTAAGCGCGTGATGTCGACCAGCCGCCCAGGCTCGCGCACCCCGTCCTTCAGAACGAGATCGAGCTCGGTCGTGCCGCCCGCCAGGTACTCGGCCTGGGGGTCGGCGCTCACCAACGCCACCGCGGCGGCCACGTCGTCGGCACGGACGTACTCGAAGGGTCGCATCGCTAGTCACTCCCCTGTCCGGCGACCTCTTGGCTCGCGACGTCTCGGATGGCGGCGACGATGTTCGGATACGCGCCGCACCGACAGAGATTGCCGCTCATGAACTCGCGGATCTCCTCGTCCGAACTCGCTCGTCCCTCTTCCAGCAGCGCGACCGCTGACATGATCTGCCCGGGCGTGCAGTAGCCACACTGAAAACCGTCATGGCGGACGAACGCCTCCTGCACCGGATGAAGCCGACCGTTGGTCGCGAGGCCTTCGATGGTGGTGACGTCGCGGCCTTCGCCTTGCGCCGCAAGGGTCAGGCAGGACAGCACGCGCTTGCCGTCGAGCAGCACCGTGCAGGCGCCGCACGCGCCTTGGTCGCAGCCCTTCTTCGTGCCGATCAGGCCGAGCTCGTCACGCAGTGCGTCGAGGAGCGTCACGCGGCTGTCCACATGCAACCGTCGGGCGCGCCCATTGACCCGCAGCATCACTTCCACAGAAGTATTGGTGTTGTCCATCGACGGACCTCCTCGGGCGAATGAGTCAGGGCGTTCTTTTCGCCGTGGCGCCGAAGCCGGCGAAGACCACGCGGGCAGCAGTGGTCAGCCGGGCTACGAACTGCTCCCGGGACTCCGCCCGAGCGTTGGACAGGTACTTCGCGCCTTGGGTCATCGCGTGCAAGGCCCCGGCGACCTCCTCCGGGCCCACCCCCAGCCGCTTGCGGTCGTTCTCGGACATCGCAGTCGCGATCGCCGCAGCGAGCCGGGCGTCGAAGGCGGCGACGGCCGGGGCGACCAGCTCCCCGAGTTGCAGGGCGGGATTCTGGAGCAGGTTCCCGATGTCTGACGCCAGCATCGACCCGACGTACCGCCCCAGCCAGGCGTCCAGCGCGGCGACAGCCCGTTGCTCCAGCCCGACGCCTTCCGCCTCCAAGCAGCGAGAAGCATCACCGAGCGCGGTCTCGAGCTCCTGCCGGACGGCAGCCCGGAACAACGCGTCCTTGTTCGCGTAGTGCAGGTAGAGGCCCTGCCGGGAAATGTCCGCGGACCGCGCGATCTCGTCCATCGAGGCTTTGCGGAACCCGTAGCGTCCGAACACTTCCAGAGCCACGGCAAGAACTCGCTCCTGCCGAGCGCTGTCCGGGATCGACGTCATTGACTCCATGGAGCTACTTTACATTCGCCGTACATTCTGTCAAGCACGGCCGGATCGCATCCCGTACGACTCGGTCAGGAAGGCGAGGGCGATAGGGTTCCGGGATATGCCCTTTACCCTGGCTCATCCTGCCGCGGTGCTGCCTCTGCTGCGTCGGCCGTTCGTCCCTGCAGCACTGGTCGCCGGTGCGATGGCACCGGACATCCCGTACTTCCTGACCGCCGCCGGCGTCAGGTCGACCAGCGCCGGCGACTGGTACGAGCCGTTCCTCAACGCTACCCACGCACACTCACTCAGCGGCGTGCCGATCGATCTGCTGTACGCCGTCGGGCTGGTGGCCGCCTATTGGATAGTGCGCGCACCGATCACGGCACTGCTCCCGTCCGGCCTCGGCCTACCGGAACCCGAGCGGCCGACGAGCACGCGAGCAAAGGGCCAGTACGCCGGGTGGCTGCTGTTGTCCGCACTGATCGGTGTCGCCACCCACCTCCTCTGGGACTCCCTGACCGAAGCCGATTTCCTGCCCTCCCGGCTGCTGCAGTACGCGAGCACGGCGTTCGGGCTCGTCGTCGTCGGTCGATTCCTCTGGATGCATCGCGCCCAGCTCCGCACTCACGATGGCATGACCCGCCGCCTCGGCGCCGTGATGCGGCGGGTAGTGGTGGTTCTGCTGATCGCTGCCCCGCTGCTGGGCGGTGCCGCTCTCGCCCTTGACGACTTCAACGACTGCCGCGCAGTCACAGCATCCTGGGGCGCCGTCGCCGAAGGCGTGCTGACCGGAGCTGCCAAGAGAGCAGGTGCCGCGTTCGCGATCGCCCTCCTGCTCTACGCGGTTGCCTGGCAGGTCGTCACCTCGCGTTCCAAAGCCGACTTTAAGACTGGCTGAAGAACTGCGGTGAGGATCGCTCTGCGCGGGTGCGTCGAGCGAGAGGACTGGGGCAATGGCGGGGGTACGTGGGGATGCGGGTCGCGGGTGGGGCAAGTTCTGGGCCGCGGTGAGTGTGGGGGCAGTGATCGCGGTGAGTTCGATCGTCGCCGGTACGCCGGCTTGGGCGACCGCGCCGGGCAACGACAATTTCAGCGCGGCGACGGTGCTCACCGCATCGTTGCCGATCGACGCCTCGGTCAGTAATGCCGAGGCGACCAAGGAACCGGGTGAACCTGCGCACGGTGGCGACGCCGGTGGGGCCTCGGTCTGGTTCAGCTGGACGCCATCGGTCAGTGGCGCGGTCGTGATCGACACCTGCGACTCCCTCTACTGGGTCAATCTCGGGGTGTACACGGGTACGGGGGTGGACAGCCTCACAGCGGCGGGTGCGGCTCCGGAGCTGTGCGAGGACTCCTTGGGCAGCTCGCGGCTGATCCGGCTGGCAGCGGTGGCCGGGACCACCTACCGGATCGCGGTCGACGGGCAGGACGGTGCGACCGGCACTATTGGTCTGCACCTGCGCCCTGCGCCGGCGAACGACCAGTTCGCAGCCGCCCAAACGCTGAACGGTGCGCTGCCGGTCTCCGTCACCAACTCGACCTTCGGTGCGACCCGCGAGGTGGGCGAGCCCGCCCACGCCGGCCGCGATGGGGACCACTCCATCTGGTTCGACTGGACACCGGCGAGCTCCGGCCCGGTCACGGTCTCCACCTGCGCGAGCGACTTCGACACCTTGCTCGGGGTTTACCGAGGCGCTGCTTGGACCGCGCTGACGCCAGTGGCGGCGAACGACGACGGTTGCGGCGCGAAAAGCTCTGTCACCTTCACAGCGGCCGCCGGTACGACGTACAAGATCGCCGTGGCCGGGCCGGTCGGCGAGCTGGCGGCCGTGATGGGGACGGTCAAGCTTGCGATCCGCACGGCCGCTCCGCCGGCGAATGACACCTTCGCGCAGGCGCAGGTTCTCGGCCCCGAACTGCCCGCCGCCGTGACGGGCACCACGGTCGATGCAACGGCGGAACCGGACGATCCCGCCTCGTTGGCGGGCGGCCGATCGGTTTGGTACAGCTGGACCGCGGGCTTCTCCGGCCAGGTCACGGTCAACACTTGCCTAAGCAACTTCGACACCCTTCTCGCTGTCTACACCGGCTCGGCCCTTGGCGACCTGACAACGCTGGCATCCAACGACGACAGTTGCGGGACCAGCAGTTCGGTCCGATTCTTGGCGACAGCCGGTACGACGTACCGGATCGCGGTCGATGGATACCGCGGTGCGACGGGGCAACTTCAGCTCAAGCTGATCCGGACACCCGCCAACGACGACTTCGACGCCGCGCAGCCGCTGACCGGTTCATTGCCGATCGCGGCGGCCGGAACCAACGTCGGCGCTACGAAGCAACCCGGTGAGCCCGCGGCCAGCGGCGGTGGCGGCGCGACCGTCTGGTACCGCTGGACCCCAGGCGCGACAGCCGAGGTCACGGTGAGCAGCTGCGCGAGCCAGGTCAGCGCCAAGCTTGCTGTGTACACCGGCGAGGAACTCACTGGGCTGACTGCTGTCAGTGTCAGCGACCTGCATTGCGGGCCCAAAGCAAAGGTGTCGTTCACCGCGACCGCCGGTACGACGTACCGGTTCCAGGTGGACGGCGGCGCATTCTCCGACGGCTCCGCGCTCACCGGAGCGATCGGTCTGACCATCCGGACTTCCACGCCGCCGGCCAACGACGACTTCGCGGCGCCGGAGACGCTGCCGAGTGCGCTGCCAGTGACGGTCAACGGCTCGACCACGGACGCTACTGCGGAGGAAGGTGATCCGCTCGGAGTCGCGTCGGTCTGGTACCGCTGGACCCCTTCGACCAGTGGATCCGTGGTCGTGAATACCTGTGGTGGGGCGGCGGTCAACAACCAGTCGGCGATCTACACCGGCTCCACTTTGACAAATCTCACTGCGCTCCCGGGACAGAGCGGCTGCAGGTCGACGGTCACCGTCACCGCTGGGACGGAGTACCGGATCGCGGTGGCCGGAGAGGCGCCGAACGAGTTCTTCCCGTTCACGTTGACACTGCGTTCGGCGGTCCGGCCTGCCAACGACAACTTCGCCCACGCGCAAGAGCTGACCGGTCCGCTGCCGTTCACAGCCACCGGGAACACCAATGACGCAACGACCGAACCAGACGAGCCTGATGGATCGACCGCCACGGTTTGGTATCGCTGGACAGCGACGGCAACCGGTCCGGTCTCGTTCGACACCTGTGACTCCGGCCGTGGCCTTGAATCCAAGCTGACCGTCTACACCGGTACGGCGATCAGCGGGCTGGACGAGGTCGGCAGCCACGCCGACTGTGGCTCGCTGAGCCGGGTGACCTTCACCGCCACCTCGGGAACGACGTACCGGATCCGCGTCGGCAGCTCGCTCCTCGGCGCCTTCCGGCTCCGCGTGCGGGTGCCCAACCCGCCACCGAACGACAACGTGGCCGATGCCCGCGTGCTCACCGGCTCGTTGCCTCTGACAACTAGCGGGACCAATGTCGAGGCGACGCGCGAGGAATCCGAGCCGGCTCGTGGACAGCTGCGCGGCTATGCCTCGGTCTGGTACCGCTGGACGCCCGGCAGCTCGGGGCGGATGATGATCGACACCTGCGAGAGCGACTTCGACACCCAGCTCGTCGTCTATGCAGGGAGCAGTCCGACTTCGCAGATCGTTGCCAACGACAACGGCTGCGGTGCGTCGGCCGCAGGAAGCAAGGTGACGTTCGCGGCGACTGCCGGTACGACGTACTGGATCGTGGTCGATGGGACCGCGGACAACATGGGGGGTCCGAGTCCCGAAGGGTCGTTCACCCTCAACGTGAAGGCGGTCGACCGGCCGGACAACGACGATCGTGCGCAGGCGGCCGTGCTGTCCGGGGCGCTCCCGGTGGCCCGCGCCGGCACGACCGTCGGCGCCACCAAGGAGCCACGCGAGGGGCAACATGTGGGCAACGACGGCGGTGCGTCCGTCTGGTACAGCTGGACGCCGGCGACGACCGGGCCCGTCACGATCGACACCTGTGACACCGGCTTCGCCACTCTGCTCGCTGTCTATCGGGGCCGCTCGGACGGTGTGAGCGTCGTCGTCAGCAACAACCGCAACGGTTGTGGTCAGGGCAGCAGGGACACGTTCGTCGCCACGGCAGGCACTGAGTACCAAATCGCGGTCGACGGCGCGGACGGCGCCCAGGGCACCTTCACGCTCCGGCTGCGGAGTGCGGACACCCCCGCCAACGACAACTTCACGGCGGCGACCGACTTGACGACTGCGCTGCCGATCGCCGTGACCGGGACGAATCGCGAGGCGACGCGAGAACTCGACGAGCCGTTTCACGACGGCGCGATCGGGGGCACTTCGGTGTGGTACCGCTGGGTCGCGCCGGCCGCCGGCCCGGTGTCGATCGACACCTGTGGCAGCGACTTCGACACCGTGCTCGGGGTTTACACCGGTTCCGCTGTCAACGCATTGTCGAAGGTCGCGAGCAACAACAACACCTGTGGAACCCGTAGTCAGGTCGCCTTCACCGCGGCAGCAGGTACGACGTACTGGATCGCGGTCGACGGGCCGGTCCGCAATGTCGGCACGATCCGGTTGGCGATCCGCAAGGTCGTGCGACCGGCCAACGACGACTTCGCCGCTGCCCGGACGCTCACCGGCGCGTTGCCGCTGACGGCGGATGGCACCACCGTCGACGCCAGCCTCGAGCCGGGTGAGCCGTTCCACGGTGGCGTCATCGGTACTGCTTCGGTCTGGTACCGGTGGACCGCTCCTGCCGCCGGGAAGGTGGTCGTGGAGACCTGCGGGAGCGCGTTCGACACCACGCTCGGTGTCTACACGGGTCTCGAGGTGGGCGATCTGAGTACGGTCGCCATCAACGGAGACGGCTGTGGTGCGCAGAGCCGGGTGGAATTCGGCGCAGTCGCTGGCAAGACCTACTGGATCGCAGTGGACGGCGCGGGTGGTGCTGTTGGCAACGTCCGGCTGACGGTACGGGCGCCGCAGCGACCCGCCAACGACGCCTTTGCAGCGGCACAGTCCCTTGGCGGAGCTCTGCCGATCGCCGTCACCGGGACCACAGTCGATGCGACCGGAGAGAACAGTGAACCGGCGCATGCGCAGTACGGGCAGGGCACGTCGGTCTGGTACAGCTGGACGCCTTCGGCCAACCGCCGGGTCACCATCGACACCTGCGCGAGTCAGGTGAACACCGTGATCGGTGTCTACTCCGGCTCGACCTTGGCCACCCTGGCCGAGGTCACGTCGGCCGACGACGGCTGCGGCAAGATCTACGGCGGTAGCAAGGTGACCTTCACGGCGACCGCCGGTACGACGTACCGGATCGCTGTCGACGGCTGGACCTCCGGAGTGGCGGGTGCTTTCCCGGGGACCGGCGAGTTCAGGCTAGCGGTGACCGGGACCGATCCACCGGCGAACGACAACCTGGCTGCTCCTCGGGTGCTCACCGGGTCGTTGCCGATAGCAATCACGGGGACGAACGCCGGAGCGACGCGGGAGCCGGGTGAGCCGTTCCACGCGGGCTTCGTGGGCGGTACGTCGGTCTGGTACAGCTGGACGCCGACCTTGTCCGGGCGTGTCTCGATCGACACCTGTGGCAGCACCTTCGACACGCTGCTCGCGGTCTACACCGAGCCTGGTCTGACCGCACTGGCGTCCAACAACAACGGCTGCGGGCAGGCGAGCAAGGTGACCTTCACGGCCAGCGCCGGTAGGACGTACCGGATCGCGGTCGACGGCCGCGATGGGGCGACAGGCACGATCTCGCTCGCGCTGGTCGATCTGGAGCCGCGCGCCACCACGGTCACCCAGGTGACCAGCGCGCCCGCACCCTCGGCGTACGAGCAGGCGGTGACCTTCACGGCCACGGTCACTGGCGGCGCGACGCCAACTGGTTCGGTGCAGTTCGCCATCGACGGAGCCGATGCCGGAGCACCACGACCGCTGGCCGCGGGCAAGGCGACGCTGAGCTTGTCCACACTCGGCGTGGGGTCGCATGTGGTGACAGCTCGGTACGGCGGGGACGCCGGGCACTCGCCTAGCTCGGGGAGTGTCACGCATCGCGTCGACAAGATGGGCACCAGACTGGTCGCTCACCCGGCGGTGCTGCAGATCCTGCCACTCCGTATCTCTCTGCTGCTGTCCGCAACCCTGACAGACGCAACCGGCCACGCCCTGTCCGGCCAACCGGTCCGCTTCGTCGTCGCGGGACGCACAGCCTGCACTGCTACTACCAACGCCTCCGGGGTCGCCACCTGTAGCTCCTTGGGCGCTTGGCTGGTGGCAGTACTGACCCTCGGCTACAACACCTACTACGACGGCACTCCAACCCACCAACCCAGCCAGGCCCACGGCACGGTCCTCGGCTGACCTCTCAGCGGTGGCCCGAGCGGTCGTCGGACTTACCTGATCCGGAGTTGTCGTCCGAACCTGATTTGCGGAGGCCGCCCTTGTCGTCGCCGGGCTCGGTAGTGTCGGTGGACGTCGGCGTACTGGTGTGGTCATCGCCGTGGTCGTCTGGGCTGGTGTGGGTGGCGCTCGGGGTTGCGGTCACGGCCTGAGGCTTGACGGTCGCCGGCGGCGCGGGCCACAGCGGCGCGGGCGCTTGGCCCGGCGTACCGGGGTCGAAGGCAGACCAGACCGCTGTGCCTCCGGCTACCAGGCCGACGGCCGCAGCCAGGGCGAGCATGGCGGTGCCTGCCCAGGCGAGGTACCGGGCGGGGCTTCGACGGGCGGAGTCCGGGGCAGTGCCGTCGGACTGCAGCACGATCGGGCGTCCCCGGAGGTCCTCCTGCGATTCCATGCTCCCGATGGTGCCCCGGGTAGGCGGGCGAGGACCATCGGACCTTGGTACTAGTACCTGCTAGTCCGTGCGGCGCTGGCGTTGCGCCCAGAGGGCGGCTTGGGTGCGGTCCGTGACGCCGAGACGCTGGTAAACGTTGGTCAGGTGCGCCTTGACCGTGCGCTCGCTGATGCCGAGTCGGCGCGCGATGGTCTTGTTCGGCAGACCGTCGCCGACCATGTCGAGCACCTCCTGCTCCCGGCCGGTGAGCTTCGTATCCGGGCCGGGGCTCCGGCGGTTGGTGAGCAGGACCCGCGCCGCCTTGGGGTCCAGCGGCGAACCACCCGCCACCACCTCGCGGATGCCGGCCAGGATCACCTCCGGCTCGCTGTGCTTCAACAGGTACCCCTCGGCACCGGCCTGCAACGCGTCCAGGATTCGCGACTGGTCGCTGAAGGAGGTCAGCACCAGCACATGGGCGGACGGGTTCTGAGCCACGATCCGCCCGGTCGCTGTGATCCCGTCAGCGCCTGGCATCGACAGGTCCATCAGGACCACATCCGGCTGGAACTCGGCCGCCATCGACACGGCCTGCTCCCCGTCGCCCGCCGCCCCGACCAACTCAAGGTCGTCAGCGGTAGCGAGCAACTGGGCAAGGCCGGTCCGCACGATCGCGTGATCGTCGACGATCAGCACCCGAATCATCCGACCGGTACCTCGACTTCCACTCGTGTGCCCTGGCCGGGAGCGGCCCGCACGGTCAGCATGCCACCTGACTCCGCCAGCAGGTCGCCGATCGACCGCAGTCCCAGGTGTCCGCCGCTGCTCCGCTCGTCCAGCCGCGTCTCGTCGAACCCGCGCCCGTCGTCGTCGATCACCAGCGTCGCCCGGCCATCCGAGCGGCCCGCGCTGATCAGCACCTCGCGGGCGCCACTGTGGGAGGCGACGTTCCGGATGATCTCCTGCGCGGCCCGGAACAACAGCGCGGCGACCGCCGGCGGCAGGTTCGCCGCCCTCTCGGTCTCCAGCCGTACCTCCATCCCCGTGCGCTCCAATCCGGCCGCGAGCTCGGCGAGGGCGGACTCGAGTCCCTCCTCGGCCAGGTTCGGCGGATAGATGTCGACCAAGAGGGAGCGCAGCGAGCCGATACTGCCCCGCAGCCGGCTCGCGCTGTCAGCGATCAGCCCGGCTCGTTGGCCTTCAGTGGGATTGCCGAGCCGCATCGCATCCAGCGCGTAGTTGAGCCCGGTGAGCTCCTGGACCACGCCGTCGTGCAACTCCCCCGCGATCCGTCGCCGCTCGGCATCGGAGGCCTCCACCGCATGCCGGAGCAGGCGTTCCCGCTCGCGCTGCTGCCGCTGCACCCGGCGGGCCAGCGACCACGCGAACGGGATCTGCACCAGTTCCAGGACGAGCAACGCGCCCAGCGAAGGCGGCGCGAACCGCTGCCACGCCGCCTGCCCGGCGTCGGTCACCGCCTTGTACTGGAAGTACGCCTCGAAGAGCATCGCTTCACCGTTCGTGCCGCGGACCCCGACGTACACCTCGAGCAGTTTCTTGTACGGGACCTCGAACCGGTTCTCCGGCCGGCTCAGGTCGCTGACCTCCGACTCGCTGCTGCCCTGGATCCTGAGCGCCTCGGCCTCCTCGGCGCCGAGCGGGAAGCTTGCCCCGATCAACCGTGGCTCGTCGGAGTACACGATCTTGCCGTCGGCGTTCCACAGCTTCACCCGGACCAGCGAGCCCTGCAGAACGTACCTGCGCATCGCCGCGTCGAAGGCCTGCAGCGCGGCGGGCGTCCCGGCGATGACGGCGGCGTCCAGCCGCGGCTGGACCACCCCCTGGGCGGTGACGAAGGTGACCTGGCGGGCGGATTCCGTCGCCTGTTCGGTACCGGCCTGCCTGGCGACGAACGCGATCAGGGCCGCCAGCGAGAGCAGCACGATCAAGCCGGCCGCGGTGAAGCGGACCAACAGGCCGGCCGTGGAGCTTCCGCGCAGATTCACCATGCCCGGATCGTAGAGGGGAGGTCGGTTTGCGAGGCAGCCCGACAACAGTCCTACGACCATGGTCCGATGGTGGGTGCCCATGCCGCGGGGCCATGGTCGAACCATGAAACCTGATGAGCAGAGCACAGACCCGAACCGCAAGACGCGCTCGTACTTCGCTTGGGCGGGGACCGGCGTGATCGCCCTAGCCGCAGTAACCGGCCTCGTGGTCGGCGGCACGGCCGCCTGGTCAGCCGTCGACCCCGGCGGCTCGCAGGCGCCCGACAGCATCGTCCCGCAGGCCGCCACGGTCAGTCCCACTCCTGACGACAAGGGAGGCCTCCGCACGCCCGGCGCTACCAGGACGACGGAGCCCGGTGACGACAAGGGCGGTTTGCGGAAGCCTTCCGCTACGAGGACGACGGAGGCCGGCGACGACAAGGGTGGGCTGCGCCACCCTCGGACCGCCGAGCCCGGTGACGACAACGGCGGCGATCGCGGCTCGGGCTCCGGCAAGTCCGGTGACGACGACAGCGGCCACTCCGGCTCCGGCAAGTCCGGCGACGACGACAGCGGCCACTCCGGCTCCGGCAAGTCCGGCGACGACGACAGCGGGCACCACTAATCCGCAAGGGACCGAGAGACCAGGCGGCCGGCCCGCCTGGTCTCTCGGTCTCTTGCGTCCGTGGGATCCTCTTGGGGAGATGCAGACAGAACACGACGTCACAGCCATCCAGCTCGCCGGCGGGCTGGTGGAGGTTTGGTGTGCGCCGGTGGGCGACCCGGAGGACCACGCCGACGTGTTGTCCGCCGACGAGCGCGCCCGGGCGGCCCGGCTTCGGCGCCCCGCGGACCGCGACCGGTTCAGGACCGCCTGGACGCTGGCCCGGCGCGTCCTGGGCGATCGCCTCGACACCGCGCCGGCCGCTCTCGAGATCGTCCGGACGTGCCACAACTGCGGCCGGACCGGACATGGCAAGCCGGCGCTTGTCGACGGTGGGCGGTGGGAGTTCTCCCTGTCCCATTCGCACGGGTACGTGATGCTCGCCGTCTCGGACGCCGGCCCGGTCGGCGTCGACATCGAAGCCGCGAGCAAGAGCTTCGTCGACATCGCGACCATGGTGTGCGCGCCGTCGGAGCAGGCCGCCGGCGCCGAGGAGTTGCTCTGGCTCTGGGTCCGGAAGGAAGCGGTTCTGAAGGCGACCGGTGACGGGCTGGCCGTGCCGATGACGAGCTTCACGCTCACACCGTTCACCTGGCCGGCCGACTCTGCCCGGACCGATCAACCGACGATCGTCGATCCGGGTGCTCCGCCTGGCTACCGGGCGGCGGTGGCGGTCCTCCCCGCCCTCACCGCCGGCAGCTGACCTTCAGCTACGGGTGGCGGTGAAGACCGCCACACTCCCGCGCACCTCGACCTGGTAGTCATCGAAGCCGGCCGCGATGGACTTCTTCAGATCGGTCAGGCTGTCCTCGGTGGTGGACAGGATCCCGCTGCGGTTGTAGATCCCCATCATCATCCGGGCGAACCACCAGTGGTTGCCCCCGTCCTGGATCACCGTGCTGCCGAACAACATGCCGCCTGGCCGCAGCAGCCTGGCCGCCTCGGTGAAGACCCGGCCCTTCTCCCGCATCGGCCCGGGCATGCAGTGGAGCAGGAAGTTGATCCCGACCGAGTCGAACGAGCCGTCGGGGAACGGGAGCGGCTGCAGGATGTCCGCCTGCACCACGGTCGGCTCGTACTTGCGCAACCGGTGTGCGCTGTAGCGGAGCACGTCCGGGTTCAGGTCGGCGAGCGTCAGTTCCGGCTTCCCGTCGCTCCACTTGCAGTGGGACAGGAAGTACCCGGTGCCCGGACCCAGGTCGAGATGACGGCGCCCTGCGTACCGGTCGTACAGGTCGATGAACCGACGGCTGGGGCACCGGTAGATCACCCTGTTGGAGAAGCCGACCACGAACAGGTCGTAGATCCGCAGGAACGAGGTCTTGTAGACAGCCTGGCCCGCGTACCCGGGGTGCTCCTTGCTGACAGCAGACAACGCTTCGGCCATCTCAACCTTCCATCTCCTCGAACGGCCATCGGCCGCGAACTGTTTTCCGGTTACCACCTAGCTGACGGTCCAGGGCCGGCCGGTGATACGCCCCCGCCGTACCTCATCGCTGACAGCTCGCTAGCGCGCCGCCGACAGGATCGCCGTACCGAGGGAAGGGTGAGAATGTCCGAGGACGAGAACATCCATGGAATCGTCAGGCGCGCCGCCGAGGGCGACGAGAACGCCTGGAACTATTTGATCGACAAGTACAGCTCGCTGCTGTGGTGGACGGCACGCGGCTTTCGCCTTACCAATGAACAGGCCGCCGACGTCGTCCAGGTGACGTGGCTGCGGCTGGTGGAGAACATCGGCAGGATCCGCGATCCAGAGCGGCTGTCCGCGTGGCTGCTCACGACCGCCCGGCGGCGGTGCATCGACGAGCTGAACGCGGCCGGCCGGGAGCGGCCGCTCGACGACCACCACCTCGACGTCGCGAGTCACGAGGACGGTCCGGAGGAGTGCGCCCTGCGGCACGAGCCGAGAGAGGCCGTCCGCAAGGCGCTTCGCCGCCTACCGCAGTCCCAGCAGCGGATGCTCCTGCTGCTCGCCGCGTCACCGCCGCTGTCGTACCAGGAGATCAGTACCCGCCTGGGCATCCCGATCGGCAGCATCGGGCCCAGCCGGGGCCGCGCTCTCCGGCGCCTCCACGTCGAGCTGGGAACCCATCATCCGGGGGTCTTCGATGACTCCCGCAGTCCGATGAGCGCGTGAAGCGCGCGCAATGGCCGCGGGGCCCACCAGTTGGCTCGTCCGGCCAGCCGCATGAACGCTGGGACGAGGACGCCACGGATGATCGTCGCGTCGACAAGGACCGCTAGCGCGAGTCCGAGCCCCAGCAACTTCAGGAAGGTCACGCCGGACGACACGAACGACAGGAACACGACGGCGACGATCAGGGCGGCACCGGTGATCAGTCCACCGGTCCGCTCCAGTCCGCGGGTCACGGCGGTCACGTTGTCGGCCCCCGCGACCCACTCCTCGCGGATTCTGGACAGCATGAACAACTCGTAGTCCATCGACAACCCGAACGCCACGCAGAACATCAGCACCGGCATCGTGATGTCGAGGGTGCCGGTCACGGCGAAGTCGCCGACCAGCCAGCGCAGATGGCCCTCCTGGAAGACCCACACCATCGCCCCGAAGGTCGCGGTGAGGCTGAGCAGGTTCAGCAGGAGCGCCTTGAGCGGGATCAGCACGCTGCCCGTGAACAGGAACAGCAGGATGCCGACCGCGGCCGCCATCAGCCCGAGCCCGAGCGGCAACTGATCGGTGATCGCGCCGCGGGTGTCCACCAGCTCCGCCGAGCGGCCACCGACGAGCACCGGGGCAGGTGCCTGGGTGGACCGGATGTCCTCGACGAGCCGTTCGCCGTCCGGGGAGTAGGTCTCGACGTCCGGCACCACCGACAGCCAGGTCCCGTTCGAGGACCCGTACTGCGTTGATTGTGGCGAGGGTGGTGCGACCTGCCGGCCCCCGGCGTACGAGCCGGTGCTCGCGTCGATCCGCGCCACCCCGTCGATCCGCGACAGCTCTTCGGCGTACGACGCCACCTCGGCCGAAGCCACCGGCTCAGTGGCCACCACGAACGCCGGCTCGGTCTCGCGGGTGCTGAACTCTTCACGCAGTACGTCGTTGGCCTGCCGGCTCTCCGCCGACGCGGGCAGCACCCGGTCGTCGGGCAGGCCGAACCGGGCGTTCAGGAACGGCGCGCCCAGAGCGAGCAGGACGACGACCACAACCGTGGCGAACGGGATCGGCCGGCGCATCACCATCGCGGCCAGCCGGCCCCAGAAGTTGGGTCGGTCCGGCTTGGCCTTTCCGCGGCGCCAGAACCGCGGGATGGCCAAGGCGTTTACCCGATGACCGAGCACAGCCAGCGCGGCCGGAAGGACGACAACCGCTGCGAACGCGGCCAGCAGGACGACGGCGATCCCGGCGTACGCGAATGAGGTCAGGAAGTACAGCGGGAAGATCAGCAGGACCGCGAGCGAGATCGAGACGGTCACCGCGGAGTAGATGACCGTCCGGCCGGCGGTGCTCACGGTACGGCGGACTGCCTCGTGCGGCTCGGTTCCCGTGGCCAACTCCTCCCGGAACCGGCTGAGGATGAACAACCCGTAGTCGATCGCGAGCCCGAGACCGAGTGCGCTGGTCAGGTTGAGCGCGAACACCGAGACGTCGGTCACCGACGCGACGATCGCCAGCACCGCGAGCGTCCCGGTCACCGAGACCAGACCGATCAGCAGTGGGAGCGACGCGGCCACCAGTCCACCGAAGATCGCCAGCAGCAACAACAGGGTCAACGGGAACGCGAACAGTTCGGCGCGGATGAGATCCGACTGGAGGATGTCGGTCAGCTCGCCGTAGACCACCGACGAACCGGCCGCCTGGATCGTCAGCCCGTCCTGGTCGTCGAACCGTTCGCGCAGAGTGCGCGCGGTGTCGCGGACTTCGTCCTCGTCGCCGGCCAGCCGGGTCAGCACCAGAGCCGACCGATCGTCCTTGCTGCGCAGGGCTTCCGGCGATCCGAGCGTCCAGTAGGAGGTCGCCTCCAGCACGCCTGTCTCGCGGCCGAGTCGGCCGGTGAGGTCTGCGCCGAGCTGCCGGACCCTGGCATCGTCAACGCTACTGCCGGACGGGCTGGTCACGACGAGGACGAAGTTCGGCTGACCGGTGCCGAAGTCCTGGTCCAGCAACTGCGTCGCCTGGGTGGACTCTGCGTCGGCGTCGACGAAACCGCCACCGGACAGGCGGTCGATCACGCCGATCCCGGCGACCGCAAAACCGACGACGGCAACTGCCGTCAGGGCGAGGACGATCCGGCGAGCTCGTACTACCAGCCGGCCGACGTGTTCGAGCATCTGGCCTGTCTCCTTTGTTGGCCGATCCCACTTGTGTCATGAAGAGGACCCGGTGACGCGGTCGGCGAATACAGCGGACGAAACTCGGCAGCTCGGCCGGACGCGCAGCTTAGCGTGTTCAGGTGAGCACGCTCCGAATTATCGCTCTGAGTTCAGGGGCTGCCCTGTTATCGTGACTTCGCGACCGACGCCAAGCGCGCCGACCGGGGGATCTGTGAGATGAGGCCGATCAAGCCGGGCCAGCCCGGAGGATTTCGATTCAGTCCGCCTGAGCTCAACGTCGACCTGATCATTCGCCCACGCCTGCTGGCCGTTCTGCAGCAACGCTTCCGGCACCGGCTGACTGTTCTCACCGCCGGACCTGGGTTCGGCAAGACCAGCGTGCTCGCGCAGGGCTGGGCCGAGAACCAGCTCGCCCCACATGGCGTCGATGCGTGGCTCACCTGCAACGCCGGCGACAGCACCGCGTCCACGCTCTGCGCAGGCCTGGCGCGTAGCCTTCAGATCGCCGCACCAGCAGCCTGGAATACCGAGCTGGCGATCAGCCAGCTGACCGCCGAGATCTGGCGAAGGTCGCCCGAGCACGTCGCTCTGCTGCTCGACGACGCGCATCTGATCGCACCTGGTTCGCCCGGTGCCGCGCTCCTTTCGACCCTCGTCGAAAGAATGCCGCACAATGGCCATGTCCTGTTGGCCGGCCGCGGTCCGCTTCCGGTCTCCAGCACGCGGCTGGCCGCCATGGGCCAGGCAGTCGAGCTCGGCGAGCGGGATCTCGCCTTCTCCACCACGGAACTCGCCGAGTTCGCGTCCGCGCGGGGGTTGCAGCCCGACCTGCTCAGCGATACCGCCGGTTGGCCTGCGCTGGCCGAGCTGGCCGCATCGGTTGGCCGGCATCGCGTCCGCGACTATCTGTGGGAAGAGTTGCTGACGAGCATGCCGCCGGACCGTCGGCGCCTGCTCGCGATGCTGGCCCTGGTCGGTGGCGGCGATGAGGAGCTGGCCTCGGACCTCGCCGGCCAACCCGTCGACCTGACCGACCTGCTCGCCGGACTGCCGTTGGTGGCCGGCGTGCCCGGCACCTGGCGGTCGCTGCATCCGCTCTGGTGGCCGGCCTTGTCCGGTGAGCTGGAACCGGACGAGCTGACGGCGACCTGCGTCACGGCCGCGACCGTACTGCGCGCTCGTGGCGATGTGGACGGCGCCGTCCGCCTGCTCTCCCAGGTCGGAGCGTGGGACGTCGTGCACGACGTCATCTGCGAGACGGCCATTGCGACCCATCCGCTGGTCGCGCCGGATGTCTTCCTGGAGTGGTACGACCTGCTGCCGGACGAGCATCGCCGGGCCGCGGCAGGCCGGCTGCTGCTCGCGCTCGTCGAACGCGGCGCCGATCTGCCCAAGGCACTGAAGATGTTCGAGGCCGTGGAGAAGGACTTCCACGACCGGGGCAGCCGTACCGGGGAGATCGCCGCGATCACCCACCTGAGCTACCTCAGCTGGTGGCTGGCGGACGCCGACCGGCTGGAGGCTGCCCTGGGCCGGGCGGAGGCGCTGGGCCGGGAGGTGCCCGAGTTCGCCTTGCGGGTGAACGTCGGCTGGGCTTGGCTGGCCGACCTTCGCGGTGACTGGAAGGGCGCTTTCGCCCACCTGGGTGTCTTCCCGGACAACTGGGATTCCGGCGTCAACATGCAGCGATCCTGGTTGCTACTGCTCGACGGAGACACCGACCGGGCCCGCCGCTATGCCGAACTGGCTGTCAAGGATGCGTACGGAACGTCGGCCATGCCGGCTGTCGACGTGAGGATGCTGTCGACCTGGCTGGCCGGCGAGGTGGACGAGGCCGTGCGCCAGATCCCCGTGCTCGCCGGCGAGGCGAGGACCGCCGGGCGCGACCCTGGCGTCGTCTTCACCCTCAGCAACTGCGCGAAGCTGCTCGCGTACGTCGGTGACGTGGCCGGCGCCCGCCGCTTTCTGGAGCAGGCGCGGGCAGCACTCAACGACAGCAACAGCGCCCTGAACGAGACGTCCTTCCAGCTCGGCGAGGTCGCCGTACTGATTGCTGAGGGCAACGAGGACAAGGCGCGAGCCTTGCTCGCTGACGCGCATGCGAGGCGGCCGCTGGGTCGCGCCGCCGCCAGTCGGATGCACCGGCTGTTCCCCGCGCTCAGCTATGTCCTCGTGCCCGAGAGCCGTCCGCTGTGGGAGGCGACGGAGCTGCATCCCGATCTCGCGGCCTTGCGCGATATCGCCGCCGCACTCGTGGCTGCGCGGGAGAAGGGCTCGCTGCGCGAGGTGGCGGAGCTGGCCGGCCTTTCTCCAGGCCAGATCCGGGCGGCGCTGCCCTTGCCGTGGGCGGTCGAGTTCGCCGTCGCCGCGATCGCCGCCGGACGAGAGGAGGGACGACAGCTGCTCACCGAGCTGAACACCGCGGCCGGGCCTCATCTGAAGGAGCTGACCAAGTCACGACGCGGCGCGCTGGCCCGGACCGCCCGCGAGCTCGCCTTGCGAGCCCCGGTCGTCCCATCGGACCAGCTCGATCTGCTGGTGCTGGGTCCGCTCGAGCTCTGGCGGGACGGTCGCCCCGTCGACCACCCGAACCTGCAACGCGATCGGGTCCGCCAGTTGCTGCTGTACATGGTCGCGAAGCGGACCGTGTCCCGGCTCGCGGCCGCCGTCGAGCTGTGGCCGGACCTGGACGCCGACGCCGCGATGCGCAACCTCCGGGTGACCCTCAACTACGCCCAGCGGCTGCTCGAACCCGACCGGGCCAGCGGCGAGGCGCCGTACTTCCTGCGCACTGAGAACGGGATGCTGCGGCTCACCACCGAGGAGCCGCTGTCGGTGGACGCTTGGCGGTTCGACAAGTTGTTCGACAAGGCGGAGGCCGCCGAGAGGCAGGGGGCACCGTCGGTCGCACTGCGGGCGTACGAGAAGGCGCTGCCGCTGTATCGCGGCGACTACCTGGCCGACGTACCGAACGCCGAGTGGGCGATGGTCGAACGCGACCGGCTCCGGGTGCGCTATGTCCTCGGCGCCGTCCGGGCTGGTGAACTACTGCTCGCCACCGGTGACCTGGACCAGTCGCTGCGCCTCGCGCACGCGGCCATGCGCGCCGACCGGCTGTCCGAGTCGGCCCACCGGCTGCTCGTCGCGAGCCATCTCGAGCGCGGCGAGTACGACGCCGCCCGCCGCACCCTGGTTCAGTGCGAACGAGTGCTCGACGAACTCGGCACCTTCGCCGGCCGGGAGACCCAGATCATCGCCCGCCGGATCAGGGAACGCGACAGCGCCTGATCACCTGGACCGGGCGAGGACCGACTGCAGGAACGGCAGCAAGGTTTCCTCGAAACGCTCCGGATCGTCCATGAACGGCCAGTGCCCGCTGCGATCGAACACCGTGATCTCGGCACCGGGGAACGTGTCGAGCTGCCGATCAGCCTGGGCTAGTGGGATGTAGGGGTCGGCCCGCCCCCAGATCACCTTCACCGGGCGGTCGAGCTTGTCCAGTTCCCGCGACAGTTCGTACGAGCGCGCGTTCCAGTCGAACGTCGGCCGGTACAGCGCGATGATCGCCCGACGGGTCGGACCGGTCATGTCGTCGTACATCCGGTCGACGAAGTCCCGGGGCAGGCCGCGCGGATTGCCGCGGCGCAGGATCAGCCTGAACAGCCGACGGCTCGGCACCTTCATGAACAGCTCACCGATGACCGGCATCCGCCAGATCCTCGCCAGGTAGTGCCAGCGGTAGTCGAGCAGGACACCACCGGCCACGATCACCGCGCTGGCAAAGCGATCCGGGTTCTTCGCTGCCCAGTCGAGCATCCACCGGCCGCCGAGGTCATGGCCGACCACGTGAGCTCGTTCGATGCCCAACTGCTCGAGCACCCGGGCCAGGTGCTCCGCATGACCGGTGTAGGTGTGGTCGAAACCTGCCGGCTTGTCGGCCTGCCCGAAGCCCGGTTGGTCAATGGCGATCGCACGGGCGAACGTACCGGCCGCGCCGACGCCCGCACGCCAGTCCTCACTGGAGCCGGGGTTGCCGTGGAAGAACACCACGGCCTCTCTCGCGTCGGACGGCCCGGCCTGCAGGTAGGGACAGGTGATCCCGTCGACTTCCACACTGCCGCGGCTGACCTCTGCCTTGTCCACAGCCATCGACGTCACACTCCCGTCTTCTGCGGCGCGGGCCGGCGCGGCCGGTTGGCCAACTGCCGGTCGAGCCGGGCGATCTCGTTGCGCATCAGGCGTTCGTACGTCGTGTGCTCGACCTCCAGGCGATGCCGTTCGGATTCCTGATAGGCGTACGGCGACAGCCTCGGCAACGGGCCTCGCTTCCGGGCCCGGAACCACGCAGCGGCATCCGGTGCGTTCTGCTGCGCCTCGATGACTCGGGCGATCAGCTGCGATTGCAGATCGGCCAGCCGCCAGATGCCGACGTCCGGCTGGACCAGCCCGGCGACGAAGAAGCCGTCGTACTGCGGATGGAAGATGCTCGCGTACAGCCGCATCATCTCCTGGTACGACGGTGCGCCGGCCGCCGTGTCGAGGAACGGCCAGGCCGGCTTGAACCCGGTCGCGTAGAGGATCAGGTCGATCTGTTCCTCGCTGCCGTCGGAGAACTCGACGATGTCGCCGCGGAGCTTCGCCACATCCGGTTTCGGGGTGATATCGCCGTGCTTGAGGTGGTAGAGCAGGCGCGAGTTGACGATCAGGTGGCTCTCGAACAACTTGTGGTCGGGTTCCGGCAGCCCGTAGTCGGTATTGCGGCCCACATGCGCGCGCAACATCAATCCGGCGACGAATCGGCGCAGCGGGAGTGGCATCCGCAGCTTGTGGGTCAGCTCGTTGATCTCGTCGATCGGCTTGCCCATCACAATCTTCGGGAAGAAGTAGTAGCCGCGCCGCATGCTGTGGATCACCCGGGCCGAGAACGGCACCGAGTCGACCGCGATGTCGCAGCCGGAGTTCCCGCCGCCGATGATCAGGACTCGCTTGCCGGTGAACACATCCGGCCGCTTGTACTGCGAGGAGTGCAGACTCTCGCCGGTGAACTCGCCAGGCAGATCGGGGAACAGTGGTTCGCGGTGGTGGCCGTTGGCAACGATCACGCCGGCGTAGCGGCGCTGTTCGCGGTCGGCGATCGTGATGTCCCAACCGCCGCCCTCGGCCGGTGCGACCCGGGTGACCGGGCTGTTGGGCTCGATCAATCGCTCCAGGCCGTGTTCCGCCGCGTAGGACTGGAGGTAGGCGAGCACGTGCCGGTGACCCGGATAGTCCGGGTAGTCGTCGGGCATCGGGAAGTCGGTGTAGCTGCCGAGGCGCTTCGACGAGATCAGGTGGGCCGAGTCGTACATGGAGCTGTTCGGCGATCCGTAGTACCAGTTTCCGCCGAGGCTGTCCTGCTCCTCCAGTACCTGGACGGGGATGCCGCGGGCGTGGAGGTTGCGCGCCGCCGCGAGGCCACAGGTCCCCGCACCGATCACGCAGTAGGTGTCGCGGTAGGAATCCGAGCGGTCCATGGGCACAGGTCCTCCGTCTGGTGCGGTCATTCAGACCACCTCGAGTCCGTTGAGCGTGAGCACACACTGTCCAGCCACATCAACAACCCGCCACGCCCCAAGATCAGCCGCCCCGACAACAGAAACCGACGACCCGGCCGCCGCTCCGCTACCGATCCCGATCTCGGCGATCCGGATCTCCTCGACCGCACCGGGCGATCGGCCGTTGGCCGTGCGGGCGCGGAGGATTGCCTCGATCGCGGCATGTAGGAGGACCCGGGCGGGCGGCACTGGCAGCGTCCACTCGTCGCTGCTCGGCACCTCGTCGATCCGTGCACTGAGCCTGCCGTCGGGACCGCGCCGCCAGAGTGGCGGGCGGTAAAGCACGCCCGACCAGGCAATCCCTGCAGGCCCTTCCCCATTGGTCGGCGACTCCGCGCCCCAGTCGTCTTGCGCGGCAAGAGGGTCCATCATTGCCTTGTTCTGCGTGCTTTCGTACTCCGCGGTCGCGCGCATCACCGGTCGTCCGGCAGCATCTGTGAGAGAAACTGCGACTTCCCAGGTGTCGCCCGTCTTGCGGCCTGAGCCGGTCTTCACCAGTTCGAATCCGTCGGCATCACCGACCAGGCCCGGCACCGAGACGATCACGTCGCGGAGCCGGCTGAGCCAGAGCGTGGGGAACCCTTCCGGCGTCACCCAATCGCCGAGCGCCAACGCGTACTCGAGCACGAGACTGACCGGCAACGCGAAGGTCCCGGCGACAGTGAACTCGGTGAGGCACGGATGGGAGCCCGCCGCCAGCCGTGTCCTGGCGCGGATCGACCGGAACGGAGCGAAGTCCTCGACCTCGCCGAGGTAGTGCCCGAGCGACTGCAGCCGGTCGGTGTCCGGATGATCGCGGAAGTTCGCGAAGCCCTTGAGCTGGCCGGGTGAGACGGCCCGCCCGATCCGGCCGAGCACCATCACCTCGCCGGGCTCGGCGGCCTCGATCTGGTCCGTCCAGAGCCGGATGCCGGCGTCCACGGGCAGCGCGTCGGCGTACCGGAGGGCGGCGTCGAAGTTGGCGATCAGGCCGATCCTCTGCCAGGTCGGCCAGCAGATCGTGGTGACCTGTTGGCCGGACTGACCCGCCCAGAAACCCAAGCGGGTCAGGGCTTCGTTCGCGGCGGCGTAGTCGATCTGACCTATCATTCCGCCCAGCCGGCCGGACACCGAGCCGACGTTGCAGAAGTGGTCGACGCGCCGGTCGCCGAGCGCGGCCAGCAACGCCACGAACCCGTCGACCTTGGTCTGGATGGTGGCGAGGAACGAGTCCACTGTCTTGTTCCGCAGCCGGGTCGGCGCCGCGACACCGGCGTTGTGGATGACGACCCGGAGCGCGGGCCCGGCCGCGTCGACAAGCGCCCGGGCGAACGCCGGCTCGGTGATGTCCCCCGCGTGGTACTCGATCGGGAGGCTGCGGCGAGCCGCTTCCTGGAGATTGTGCAGCGCCTCCCGCCGCGCCCGGCGACGAAAGGTGTCGGCGCGGATCTCGCGGACGGTGCTGTCCGGCGGGGTGGCCCGCAACCGGTCGCGCTCTCGCCGCTCGAACTCCTCGTCGGTGAGTTCCGCCCACTCCTCGCCGGACGGCAGCGGATGCCGCCCGGAGACGAGGACACGACAGCCGAAGCGACTGGCCAACTCGCGGGCCATCGCGAAGCCGAGACCGCGTCCGCCGCCGGACAACACCACGGTGTCCGCGGGGCTGAGGTCGAGGCGCGCGGGACCGGCGACGTGCCGGCCGGCGGCGAGGGTACTGCGCTCCTCGTCACGCCAGCCGATCTCGAACAGGTCCCAGGTTTGGAGTTCCCGTAGAACGTAGGGCGCCGCATCGGCCTCGGCAGCCAGATCGAGAACCTTCACGCGGCAGTTCGGCAACTCCTGCGGCAGGCTCTTGGCCAGCCCTGCCCAGATCCCGCCGAGCGGCTGGGCCACACCTTCGCCGTCGTAGCCCATCCGGCCGCCCATCCTGGTGACAGCGAGGTAGAACAGCCGGTTCGCGTCGGTCTCGGCGGCCCAATCGTCGTACACCGCCTTGAGTACGGCGACCGTCTGCCGGAGCGCCGTGCGCCACGGGCCCGGGTCGGACAGCGCGAACTCGGTCGCGACGCCGAGGTCGACGATGCCGTCCACCGGCCCGATCTCGTCGAGCAGCGCGGTGGCAGCCGCGACCAGCGCGTCACCGGTCCTATCGTCGGGCAGGTCCACGACCGTCGCTTCCACACCCGCTGCCGCAAGGTGATCGCGGACGTGGGACTGGAGCGCGGCGTCACCGCCGAGTACCAGGGTCCGGCCGATCTTCTGCTTCGCCGTACCGGGTGTCGGGGCATCGACGGGGTACCAGCAGAACAGCGGTTGGGGCTCCGGCCGAGTTGGCTCGGCTGCCATCGTGACGTGCTCGGTGATCACGCTGCTCTCCGCGGGTGCGCGGTCATCGTGATGGTGTGCTCGGGCGCCTGCCGGGGACGGAACGACAGTTTCGCGTCGTAGGTCACCGGCGCACCCGGTACCAGGCTGAGCCGCATCTCCTGCGCGACGGTCGCCACCGCGACCTGCAACTGCAGCAGGGCGATGTGCTTGCCGATGCACTGCCGCTGACCGAACCCGAACGGCATGTAGGCATGCCGGTCCCGCGCGGCGACCCGTTCGGGGGTGAACCGCTCCGGATCGAACGCTTCCGGGTTGTCCCAGAACTCGGGGTGCCGGTGGGTCGCGTACGGCGAGATGAACAGATTGGACCCGGGCGGGATGTGGTAGCCGGCGATCTCCAGGTCCTGGGTCGCCTGCCGCGGATAGAGCCAGATCGGCGGGTAGACCCGGAGCGATTCCTCGACCACCATCCGCGTGTAGGTCAGGTTCGGCAGGTCCTCCAGCGTGGCCGGCCGGCCGCCGAGCACCGACTCGAGCTCGTCTTCCAGCGTGCGCCGGATCGACGGAGTGTTCGCCAGTTGGTACAGGGTCCAGGCCAGTGAGGTGCCGGTCGTCTCGTGGCCCGCGAGGAAGGTGGTCATCAGCCCGTCGCGGATCTCCTGCGTGCTCATTCCGACCGTGGAGTCGAGATAGCCGGTGACCAGGTCCGGCCGGGGATTGCGCCGATGGTCCTCGATCACGTCGGCGAGGAAGTCGTCCAGTACTGCGAGGGTGCGGCGCAGCTTGAGGTTGTGCGGGATCGGCACCCAGGTGGGGATGGCCTGGTACATCGGGTTGCCGCGCTGGATGATCAACGGCATCCCGACCTGGACCGCCGGGCCGACCCGGTCCACCGCATCACCGAGGGAGGAGCCGAACAGGGTGCGGCCGAGGACCTCGATCGTGTACCACATGGTCTCGTGGATCAGGTCGAAGGCTTCACCCCTGTCGGCGTGCGCGCGGAACCGGCCGGCCAGGGTGACCGCGGCGTCGGTGATCGCCGGGGTCATGTCCTCGATCCGTTTGGCCTGGAACAGCGGCCGGGAGATGTCGCGATGCCGCTTCCACTGGTCGCCGTCGGTGGTGAGCAGCCCGTCCCCGAAGTACGCCTTGAATCCGTCGTAGAAGATGCCGCGCTTCAGGTGCCGCGTGTCGCTGCCCAGCAAGACCTGGCGGATCAGCTCGGGGTGCGAGACCAGATGGATCAGCATCGGCCCGATCCGGAACCTGGCGATGTCGCCGTAGTCGTGCTGCAGGCCGGCGATCAGGCGAGGCGCGTCGCGCTGGTAGCTGAGGAGGCAGTTGCGGGACGGTCCCGGTGCCCGGCGACGGCCGCCGGTACTGGTCGGCTTGGCGGCGTCGGTGACGTCGATGGCCATCGTTATCTTCCTCCTGCGACAGCGGACGGAACTGACTGGCGTTCGCGCGGGCGGAACTCACCGGTGGCCGGATGGACCGACCCCAGTACTACGCCGGCAATGTCCTTGATCTGAAGGAGAACCCGCCCGTCGGGTGCTACTGCCAGGCATCGGTTGTCGGGGCGTTCCGCTTCCAGGTCGACCCACCGTGGGCTGGAGTAGAGCTCCACCGTGGGATATGCCGCAGCGAGTTGGCAGTCGTTGCGCAGTTCGTACAGGTCGATCCGGCGGATGCGTAACGGCGCGGCGAGCGGGATGAAGCCGTCGGTGTCCGGTTCGAGGACCGACAGGCGAGCCAGCCCGTCGAGCAGCAGGCTCGGAACGGTGAACGTGGAGAAGACGGGATCGTCCGGATCGACCTGCGGCGCGAAGCGGGCCCGGCGTCCCAGCCGATGCATGCGGGTGTCGGCCGTGGACACCAGCGGACCCGTCAGGTGTGCCACGGGGTTGGCCACGTGATAGGGATCAGCGACCGGGCGCTCGTCCTCACCTGGTGTCCACAGGTCCCAGGTCGGTGCCGGCGGGAGTTCGGCCCGCATCCGGACCAGGGCCTCGAAGTGCAGTTTGTCGGTCCGGAGTACGGTCCCGTTCGCTGCGAGCACGTCGCCGAGGATCCGGACCTTGACGACGGTCTCCAGCTCGTCGCGGGAGATCACTTCGGCCTGGATCTTCTTGTGTACCGGCCGATCGGCGGCGAACACCCGCAGGAACGCGTGGAACGTGACGTCCTCGAACCCGGCCGGGACCATCCCCGGTACCAGCTCCTGGGCGGCCTGCGCGGCGATCTCGGGAACGAACGTCCCGGGCAGCGTGGCGTGACCGTTGACGACGTGATGGGCGAGGTAGCCGTCTCTGGACAGGTCGAACGAGCGCTCGGCCCACAACTTCCCGAATCGGCTGCGGCGGGCGATGTCGAGGTAGAACGGCTTGCCGCGCCCGTTGCCGACAGCAACGAAGAAGCCCGGCAGATGGTCCTCGATCGCGCGCTTCTCGACGTCGCCCAGGTGCACGACTACGGGCTCGTCGCGAGGCCGGCCGAGCTCCGCCAGGAACAGCGCGACGCCTTCCTCGGTGCTGATGCTGGTGAACAGGCCACTCTTTTCCAGGAAGGCTTTGGTGACCGGGTTGGCGCCCAGGCCGGTCGAGCGCCACAGCGCCCACCCGATCGTGACCTCGTCGCGTCCGACGGCGACGGTGTGCGCGGCCGCCGTGTTGAGGAAGTCGTTGCCGGCGGCATAGTCGACCTCGCCGACCTGACCAGTGAACCCGACGAACGAGCCGAAGTTGCACCACACCCGCGGCGGCTGGTCTCGCAGCGCGTACCGCAGGTTCAGGTAGGTCTGCACCTTGACGTCGCGGACCAACCGGAAGTCGTCCCATTTCTTGGTGGGAATGGACGCGGCCCGGTTGAGGCCCGCCACGTTGAGCAGCAGGTCGATCCGGCCCTCGCGGCCGAGGATCTCGGTCATCGTCTGGACGACCTGCTCCCGGTCGCGCAGGTCACAGGTCAGGTAGTGAACGCGATCCGCGCCGCTGTACTCGGCCATCGCGGCCAGGTTGCGGCGCGCGGCCCGGGCGTTGGTGAGGGTGTCGTACTCCTTCGTCAGCTCCGCGACGGTGGCGTCCGGGCGGCGAGCCTTTTCGGTGCGCAGGTAGGCGACTCGGTCGTCGGTGTCATCGGCAAGGTCTGCGTCGTCGTAGCCGTCCAGTGGGGTGGTGCCGAGAATGTAGATGATCGGCCGGGAGTTCTCCGCGAGTGCCTTGAGGGCTTCCGCGCCGATACCGCGTGCGCCGCCGCAGGCCACGACGACCGAGTCGCTGTCCAGGCGGGCGACGTTGGGACCGTCGCCCGGCTGGTCGTCCAGCTCGACGACGGACAAGCAACGACGCTCGCCGTCGTTGTCGTACACGACGACGGGGAGGAACTGGTGGGCCGCCGCCTCCGCTGTCGCGTACCTGACCCCGGTGGCCAGGTCGGAGGTGCTGGTCACCACCGTGCAGAGCGGACGCTTCGGCAGTTCCAGCGCGGCGCTCTTCACCAGGCCGGTGAACATTCCGGCCAGCGGATGCCAGCTGCCGTCCTGCCGGCCACCGAGCAGCAGCACGATCAGGGAGCCGGCTTGTTCGATCGCGTCGTGGCAGTGCTGCAAGGCGAGGAACGTCAGGTCGTGCAGGGCGAACAGTGCGGGCGAGGTGTCCCAGACCTGGTTCGGATCGGCCGCCGCTGCCAGGCTCGTCACCACCCGCAGGTCGCTGGGCCTGTCGATCTTGGCCAGTACCGCCGAGACCGCTTCGGGGTCGACTGTTGGCAGGTGGATCCAGTCAGGACGTTCGTTCGGTACGGGTGCGGTCGACAGGACTGTCACGCCGGTCAGGGTTTGGTCCACCAGCAACTCTGGCTGATCGGTCAGCACCAGCGTGCCCGGTGCGAACAACTCGGTGACGGGCCGGATCGGCAACGACGGCAGGATCTTGAGGGTCATCTCGTACCGCGCGACCGATCGCGGAACGGATTCGCTGGCTGGCAGGTCCACCGGGTCCGGAGCCGCCTCCTGTGCCGGCGTACCGGTGAGCAGGCGGCGAAGTACTGAGACTGCGTCATCGGCGCCCAGGTAGCTCCTGCCCTCCGGGCCCACGTGGTCGCTGACGGCGTCGCCGTCGTGCCGGCCGCGGTCGACGAGCTCGTCCAACTGACCGAGGGCGGGGAGGCCGTTGGCAATTGCCACGCTCTCGCGGGTGAGAGCGAGCAGGAATGCGCCCTCGGCGAGCTCGGTGTCCGGCGGCAGCAGTGGTGCGATCACGTCGGCGAGCTCGGGCAGACTGTTGCCGTTGACACCGAAGACGAGGGCCAGGTCCAGGTCCCCACTGCGCAGATAGCGGCCCGCGACGTCGAGGGCGGCTGCGGTCGAGGTGAGTCCGTTGTCGATGGTCATGTTGAGACCATGGAAGTCGAAGTAGTTGGCGACCCGGGCGGGAATCACGTTCGGCATGATCCCCGGGAAGGAGTCTTCCGTTGCTGTCGGCACCAGTCGTTCGAGATCGGCTTCCAGGTCGGCCAGCAACTGCTTGCCGGCCGGTTCGTCGCCGATCACGGTCCGGATGTCGTCGACGTGACAGCGCAATGCATAGAGCGTGGCCTGGCGCGTCGGGCCGAGGTGGCCGGCCAGAACACCGGTGGTGTCGTGGTACTTCTTCCAGACGTCGCCCAGCGCGGACTCGAGCTTGGCCACGCACTCCAGGACCATCAGTTGGCAACGGTCGAGCATCCGCAGGGTCCGCGGTGGCATCCGCACCCGCTCGAACGGAGGCACCGGGTACTGCTCCCCGAACGACACGTCGGGGGCCGGGCCGGTACCGCGCAGCCAGCCCTCGACGTCTTCTGCCCGGTCGAGGCCGGGTACGTGCGCCGACCAGCCGACGACCACGATGCGATCATCCTTCGCGATCGCCGGAACGGGCGGCCGCTGACCCTGGAACTCCTCGACCACGATGTGCGCGTTCGTACCGCCGAAGCCGAAACTCGACACCGAAGCGGCCCGCGGCCGGCCCGGCGTGACAGGCCAGGGCAGCAGTTCGCGCGGAATCCGCAGCGCCGTCCGGTCGGCATCGAAGGCGTCCGGTGGTGTCTCGAATCCGACCTGCTGCGGGATCTGCTCGTGCCGGATGCCGAGCAGCACCTCGATCAGCGAGGTGACGCCGGCGGCCCAGCCGGTATGACCGATGACCGACTTGTTGGACGTCACCTGCAGGGCCTGGTCCGGCGGGAACGAGCTCTGCAGTGCGTTGAGCTCCGCGAGGTCACCGGCGGGTGTGCCGGTGGCGTGGGCGGCGACCCAGTCGATCCGATCCGGGGTGACGCCGGGGGCTTCGAGCGCGCGGTGGATCGCGATCTCCTGGCCGGCCGAGCTGGGGGCGTAGATCGCCTTGCCCTTGCCGTCCGACGAAGTACCGACGCCGGCCAGCAGACCGAGGATGGTGTCGCCGTCGCGCAGTGCGCGACTCAACCTCTTGAGTATTACGACTCCCGCGCCGTCGGAGAACAGCACGCCATCGCCGGAACGGTCGAGCGATCGGACGCTGCCGCGCCGGGCGAGGCCGCCGAGCTTGGAGAACAGCACGGCACCGCGCGGGCCGAGTGCGAAGGCACCACCACAGGCCGCCAGGTCGCAGTCGCCGGCCAGCAATGCCTTCATGCCAAGGTCGACGGCGTAGAGCGAAGAGGAACAGGCGGTGTCCACCATGAACAGCTCGGTATCCGCCGGAAGTACGCCGTCGATCGCCTGCCGCCCGACCCGGTGTGGCAGGAAGTCGGCGGTCGCTCCGGTACCCCGGTGGAGGTGCTCGGCGAGCTTGGTGCGCAACTCATCGGCCGTGCCGTTCGCGGTGTGGAGCCGGCGGCGTAGGCCGGCGAGGACCATCGCCTCCTCCAAGTGCTGGCTGCCGTCGGCGGTGTAGCCGACGAAGCACGACACCCGGTCGGTGCTGTCCCGGCCGACGCCCTCGAGCGACTGGACCAGGGCGTGGCGGAGCCAGCGGGCGGTGTAGTCCTGACCCTCACAGCCGGCAGTGTCCGAGACGAATCCCGACCACCGGCTGTACGTCTTGTCGGGAGCCTCCGGGTCGGCGTCATGAAACGAGTCCAGCCGCCAGCGGTCAGCGGGAACCTCGGTGAAGACATGCTCACCACTGAGACGAAGCCGCCACAGCTCATCAGGATCACCCGCCTCAGGCAACCGCAACCCCATCCCCACAACAGCAATCGGATCAGACTCAGCCAATTCACCACCATCAACCACCGCCCGCGGCGCCGCTTCAACCACCGCCCGCGGCGCCACCTCGACCGCCGCTTCAACTGCCTGGTCCATCAGCGGGATGCGGGGCGGCGACATCATCGCGCGCCCGAGTGAGAGGCCGCCGTCGCCTAGGACTGTCTGGCCGGTGACCCAGCAGGCGAGGTCGGAGACGAGGAACAGGACGATGCGGGCGAGGTCGTCCTCGGTGGCGATCCGGCCCATCGGGGTCGAGTCGACCGTAACCTGACGCATCTCCTCCGCACGAGGGAACAGCGTCGCCACCTCGCCCTCGACCAGGCTGCACGACGCTGTGTTCACCCGGATCCCGCGCGGCCCGTACTCCGCCGCCAAGTGGCGGCTGAGTGCCTCGACGGCGGCTTTCGACGTACCGACGGACAAGTAGTTGTCCAGCACCATCGGCGCACCGATCGACGACACGTTCACGATCGCCCCACCGTTCGGCATCAGCTTCGCGGCGCGTTCGGCACACCAGAAGCTGCCGAGCAGGTTGGTGTCCAGCGCCTTGCGGAAGTGCTCCTCGGTCGTCTCCGCGGCCGGGCGCAGTCCGCCGGACGCGGCGTTATTCACCAGGATGTCCAGCCGGCCATGCCGTTCCTCGATCTCGGCGAACATCCGATCGACCTGCTCCACCTTCGCCACCGAGGCGCGGATGACCTCGACCTGGAGACCTCGCTCGGAGAGCTCGGCCTGCAGTGCCCTCCCCTCGGCGAACGAGTGGAAGCAGTTGATCACGACGTGCGCGCCGTGTTCGGCGAGTAACGTCACCACGCGCCGCCCGACACCGCGGGCTCCGCCGGTCACCAACGCGATCCGGCCGGTCAAGTCGAGCATGTCGCTGTCCCCCCTCACGCCTGAATCACGCAGCATGCCGGACTCACGCCGCCATCTGGCGCTCGGCCGCTGCGGTGCTGACGAAATCGACGACCTTGCCGAGAGTCGGGTAGTCACTGAGCCGGAAACCCTCAGGACGCTCAGGCAGGCCGTAGCGCTCGGCGACCCGCGCGATCAGCTCGGTCTGCTTCACCGAGTCGACCCCGAGATCAGCCTCCAACTCGGCATCCTCAGTGATCACCTCAACCGGATACTCCAACGCCTCCGCGTAAAACGCCGCCAACTCCGTCAACAACCCATCCCGAGGCACTGCCTGCATCGCAACCCTCCGCTCCCCCTCAACACTCGCCGCCGGCGCTGGTGTTGCTGGTACTGCGGCCGGTGCTGGTGCTGTCGACTGCGTGCTGCCGTTGGGCGTTGTGGCGTTGACGAAATCAACGACCTTGCCGAGAGTCGGGTAGTCACTCAACCGGAATCCCTCAGGACGCTCGGGCAGGCCGTACCGCTCTGCAACCCTCGCAATCAGCTCGGTCTGCTTTACCGAGTCGACCCCGAGATCAGCCTCCAACTCGGCATCCTCAGTGATCACCTCAACCGGATACTCCAACGCTTCCGCATAGAAGGCCGCCAGCTCCACAGCCAACTCGTCCCGGGCGGGCAGAACGCCATTGACTGAGCTGGGCTCCGCCGACGCAATTACTGCCGGCACGCTAACCGCCGGCTCCGGTGCAGCTTCCGGTGCGGGCACCTGCAGCTCAGGCTCGTTCTGCTTGCTGAATGCTTTGTACTGTTGGCGGATCTGCTCCAGGATGTCCTGTCCACAGGCGTCCCAGAAGGTCCGCGCCTCGACCACCGGTACACCCGGCAGGACGATTTCCGCGAACCGATCGTCGAAACTGCTCGGCAGCTGACCCAGCCCGCGCAGCCTCTCCACCTGCTCCTGCGGAAACGCAGCCGCGTGGTCGCCGTCCAGGCACGTCACCTTCGCCGCCTCAGGGAGCGACTGACCGACCAGCCCGACGAGCGTCGACCTCGCACCGCATTCAACGAAGACGCGAGAGCCCTTGTCCCAAACGTGCCGCACCGCGTCGCCGAAGTACACCGGCTGGATCAGATGGCTGGCCAGCAACTCCGGCATGTCGTCGCCGTCCTCGTACCAGCGGCCGAGGATCGGCGAGTACACCGGAATCGATAGCGGCGCAGGGCGGAGCCCGCGCAGACTCGCCGCGAACGCCTCGGCGACCGGCGCCATCAGGGAGCTGTGGAACCCGTACGGCGATTGCAACCGGAGGAAGGAGATCGACGCGGCCCGAGCCAGTTTCTCAATCGCTGCAAGGCATTCGTCGGGTCCGGAGACCACCGACTGCTTGGGCGAGTTCTCAGCGGCGACCGCCGATTCGGTCTGCTCCAGCACCGTGATCATGGCGCGTGCCCGTTCAGCCGAACATCCCACCGCGGCCATGGCGCCGGGCCGCTCGGCGACGGCACGGAGCGCGGCGTTGCGATGGCAGACGATCTCGGCTCCCTGCTCGAGCGTGAACATGCCACCGCACACGAGCGCGGCGATCTCGCCGAAGCTGTGCCCGATCAGCACGCCCGGGCGAACGCCGGCGGACTTCATCGACTCGTACACCGCCACGGACAGCCCGAAGAGCGTCAGCTGCAGAAGGTCCTTCTCGGACGTGGACAGCTTCGTCAAGGAGGGTGGCGAGGTGGCGAGAACGGTCTGGCTGACGCGGGCGGCGGACGGTTGCAGCCGGGCGGCGACGGCGTCGATCCGCTCGAACACGTCACGAACGCCGATCAGGGCTGGGCGGGCGGCACGCAGGGCTGCGTCGTCATAGGCGCCCTGGCCGGGAAAGAGCAGCACGGTCTCGGCGGCCGTCTCAGCGGCCACCGGCAATGCCACATCCTTCGTCGTCAACACGGTCTTCGATGCAAGGTCGTAGGCGGTCACACTGAACAGGCGCCGCAAGCAGCCCCCGTGATACCTCGCCGCCCAGGAACTTCTCGCGTATCAATCCAGAAGCTCCGCGAGTCTGTCCTAGTGTCAGCCGAGTTTGCGGAAGGAAGCGGATGTCAGACGCAACGATCTCTTCGGCCGGGTTCTTGCGGGGTGCGGCAGCGGGCAGCTCCACCAGGGAGCCGGCCGTACCTTCGCAGCTGTTCGCGGCCACCGAGGAGCTCCTTACCCGCCGGACGGCCGCCGTCACCGGAAACGAGCTCGCCACCCAGCGACGCCACGAGCAGGGCCGCAAGACCGCCCGGGAACGCATCGACCTGCTGGTGGACCCGGGATCGTTCGTCGAGCTCGACCTGTTCGCCCGGCATCGCGCGACCGCGTTCGGGATGGAACACAACCGGCCGACGACCGACGGCGTGATCACCGGCTGGGGGACGGTCGACGGCCGGCGGATCGCCGTGTACTCCCACGATGCCCGCTGTTTCGGCGGCTCATTGGGTGAGACGTTCGCCGCCAAGATCCACAAACTGCAGGATCTGGCCGAGGCCGCGGGGGTGCCGATCGTCGGCATCAACGACGGCGGCGGAGCCCGGATCCAGGAGGGGCCGCTGGCGCTGGCCGGCTTCGGCGGCATCTTCCGCCGCAACGTCCGCGCGTCCGGCGTGATCCCGCAGCTCAGCGTGGTCGCCGGCGCCTGCGCGGGCGGCGCGGCGTACTCACCGGCGTTGACCGACTTCGTCTTCATGGTTCGCGATACGGCGACGATGTTCGTCACCGGACCGGATGTCGTGTCCGCGGTGACCGGCGAGCGGGTCACCGCGATGGAACTCGGTGGAACGGGCGTTCACGGCACGCACAGTGGAGTGGCGTCCTTCGTCGTCGACGACGAGGCGACCTGCTTTCACCAGGTTCGCGATCTCCTGGCGTTCCTGCCCGCGAACAACAACGAACCGCCGCCGAGATACGCGACCGCCGATCCGCCCGACCGGCCGTGCCCCGAGCTCTTCGACGTCGTGCCGATGACGTCGTCGCGCAGCTACGACATGCGACGTGTCATCGAGCTGCTCGTCGACGACCGCGATTTCTATGAGGTGCAAGCCGACTGGGCGCCGAATATCATCTGCGGGCTGGGTCGCCTGAACGGAGCCACCGCAGGCTTCGTCGCCAATCAGCCGGCCGTACTGGCGGGGACGATCGACATCGCCGCGGCCGAGAAGGCGGCTCGCTTCGTCCGGTTCTGCGACGCGTTCGGCATCCCACTGGTGACGCTCGTCGACGTGCCCGGCTTCCTGCCCGGCCGCGACCAGGAGCGCGACGGCATCGTCAGGCGTGGCGCCAAACTCGTCTACGCGTACTGCGAGGCCACGGTCCCCCGGATCTCCGTCGTACTACGCAAGGCGTACGGCGGAGCGTTCATCGCGATGGACTCGCGGTCGGTGGGTGCCGATCTCGCCTATGCCTGGCCCTCGAACGAGATCGCCGTGATGGGCGCGGAAGGGGCTGCGTCGATCATCCATCGCCGGGAGATCGCAGCCGCCGACAACCCCGAGCGACGCCGGCAGGAGCTGACCACGGAGTACGCGGACACGGCCCTCAACCCTTACTCCGCGGCCGAACGTGGGCTCATCGACGATGTCATCGACCCGGCCGACACCCGTCGGGTACTGATCGAGTCGCTCGCCTTGCTGAAGGGGAAGCGGGCCGATCAGCCGTATCGCAAGCACGGGAACGGACCGCAATGACGAGCTCCATCGAGGTGTGCCGAGGGGAGCCGACGGAGGACGAGCTGGCCGCTCTGATTCGTGCCCTGCGGACCGTCACTGCGCAACGCGGCAACGAGCAGATCGACGAACGGATCGGGCAGCGGATCGTCCAACGGATCGGCTGGGCCCGATTCCAGCCGCCGCAGTCATGGGCACCTGTCGCGGGACCTCGCCGGATAAGGTGATCGACATCATCGCGGCTTCCGGGACGCCGTCGAGGAGCTGCCCTGTCCGACGGCTCTGTCGCCGCATCCAGAAGCACTGGATCGGAACGGGTACTGGTCTGGCAACACAGTGGCTGTAGGCAATGACTTGGTTGCCTTCGACTCCGGTTCGCGCCACGGCGCGCCGTACCGGTCGGTGCTGTCGGCGCGATCGGTCGACGGTGGGTACTCGTTCGGCCCGCCGCGGCAGGTCGTACCGGATCCATCGCCATACACCGATGCCGACATCACCGCGACCGGCGCGTTCGCGCTGCGCTGGTTCGTCGACGGCTCGGCAGCGCCGGTCACGATGAGGCAACTACGTCAGGACCGGAATCAGAAGGGTCGAGTCGCAATCAGTGCCGGTGTGCAGAATGTGCGTGCCGGCGTTGCGCGTAGCCCCGTGATGCAGGCTCGCCGGGTGGTCGTAGAGCCGCAGATCGTGCCCCTGTACCACGAGGCGAAGCGTTTCGCCCTTCTCGAAGACGGTCCCGGAGGGCCAGATCTCGACATTGAGCTCGACGACCTCGCCGGCGTCAAGAGGCTGCTCACTCGTGTGCTGGTGCCACGGCTGCTGCGGCGTTGAACGCTGGGCATCGAGCTCTCGGTGACTGGCTCGCAGCCAGCCGAGGGCGACAGGACCGTCCTCTCGTGTCGAGAAGTACGGGAAGTCAACCCTATTGCCTGCGGCGTCAAGCTTCTCCAGTCCTACGAACACGTCCATGTCGTTCGAGCCGCGAGCTTCGGCCCACAGGGTCAGCGAAGCGTTCCCGACAACTTCGCTCCGCTCCTCGAACGTGTAGTCGAAGTACGCATGACCGGTCTTTGCGTCGTACATGGTCGTGCCAGACTCGGCGCCGCTCTCGGAGAGGACGCCTGCCTGCGCGTCGAGGTGGAGGATGCGATACTGCGTTCCTGGGATCGGCCAGGCTGTCGCCTGCTGCTCCTCCCCTTTGTAGTAACTCTCGCGGAGCTCGTAGCGAACCTTCGGCCAAGAGTCGACCTCGTTTGCTTCGTCCTTGAGGTAGCGCGCGAAGAAGGCCTTCTGCCGAGCGACAGACTCGGGCAGGTAGTAGTACGCCCACTTCTTGCGTCCGTGGATCTCGAGGTACTTATGGTCGGATGAGATCTGCTCGAAGCCTTCGATCGACCCTCGTGTATGGAGTCCGTGGTCGCTCCAACTCGCGACGACATAAGCGGGGACGTCGATGGCGGCAAGATCGGCACGATGGGTAGCCCAGTAACTGTTCCACATCGGGTGCTCGTCACGCATCCTGGCGAGGTCCTCGACCTCGGTCGACGAGTTGCCCGCGAACCACTGCACCAACTCGACGAACTTCGTCTCCGGAATGCCACCGTGGAAGACGTGCTCACGGTAGACATCCGAGACACCCTCCCAGGGGTTGATCGCCGCCAGGTGCGGCGGACGCGTAGCTGCCGCGAACCATTGCGAGATGGCGAGATAGGAGACACCACCGAGCCCGACTTTGCTGGTGCACCAGTCCTGCTCGGCCAGCCATTCGATCAGGTCGTGCTCGTCCTGACCTTCGCTAGTTCGCCACATGTCGTGCTTGCCCTGCACGGCCCACGTCCCTCGCGGGTCGACGTTGACCACGGCGAAACCCTCCGGGCAGAACATCGCGGGATCCGGAGCCTCGAGTGCGCAGTACTCGGAGACCGTTCCGGGCTCCACTCCGCTGCCTTCCAGGAAGTCATAGCCGACCGGCGCGTGCTTCCCGTACGGGCTCCAGGCGACGATGACCGGAACCCGGCCACCAGTGTCGGGTCGGAAGATGTCGATGAGGATCTCGACGCCGTCACGCATCGGCACTGGGACGTCGTAGTCGATTCGCAGGCCGTTCTCGACCACCGAGCGCCTGTTCGGAGCTGGGTGGCCCGAAGCGGCCGGCGGGATCCCAGACTTGTACTGAACGTCGAGGCCGGGGGCTGATGTCGTCATGATGAGCTACTTCCTTCTCGAGCTTCGCACCGGAGGCCGGTGCTCGGAGCCATGGCAACAGCGCGCCTCTACCGGGGGATGACCGGCAGCACGAGGTAGGACGACCTGGCTGGACCCGTATGGACCGTGACCTCGTTGTCGAAGATCTCGCTGGGACGGTCCACCGGATCGTCGTGAACGAAGTAGCTGTACTCGAGCTCGTGACCGCTGACCTCGAGGAAGAGTGACGAGCCCTCGGGGAACACGACGCTCGTGGCCCAGATCTCGACGTCGAGCGGGACCGCGACGCCGGGCTCAAGAGATTCGATTTCGTCATGAGCATGGAACGGCCGGTGCGGCTGGCTGCGCTTGTCGTCGAGCTTGCGGTGCGATGCGCGAAGCCAGCCCTGGGTGAGCGAGACGTCGTCCAGCGTGGGCCCGACGGCGAGCATCTCGGTGCCGTCAGCGTTGCGGCGGCCGAGCCGCACGAAGATGTCGGCGTCGGTTGTCGAGGAGTCGATCCAGAGCCGTAGGGTCACGGGACCGGTCACCTCGGTGGTGGCCGTGAACGGAGAGGTCGTGAAGGTGAGTGTCTCGGTCAGCGCCGCGTAGCGACCCTCGTCGTCAGAGGCCGGAGCATCCGTGCTCAGTGAGCCTGCCGCGGCATTCAGGTGATAGGTCGTCCACTGGGTGCGGGCGATCGGCCACTCCTGCTCACCACGCCACGTGATCTCGTCGCCGTCGCGGATGGCGAGCACGACGGGTGGCTCGTTCGTCCATCCGGTCTCTTCGCCCTTGAGGAAGTGACCTAGGAAGCGTTCCTGGAGCTCGATGTTCTCAGGCTCGTAGAACGGGTGGATGTGATCACCGATCACGATCCGGAGCCACTTCTGGGCTGAGCTCGCCTGGAGGTAGGCCTCGATGTTCCCGCGCAGGTGGAGGCCGATGTTGCCCCAGTTGCCCACGGACAGCACCGGAACGTTGATCTGCGAGAGATCAGGACGCCACTCGCCCACGTAGTCGCCGTCCAAAGGGCGCGCGAGGCACGCGTCGTTCAGTGAGGTCACCGTGTTGGCATCGCGCTCGGCTTGGGTCAGCGATCCGTCCCAGCCGTTCTGCACGTTGAGGACAGTGTTGGGCCACCACCAGGAAAGGAAGCGGCTGTTGAGGATTCCTCCAGCGCGGGTGAAGTCCCGATACATGTCCGCAGCGCCCTCCCACGGCACGATGGCCGCGAGATGAGGGGGTCGCAGGGCCGCGACCGGCCACTGTGTCATGGCGTAGAACGAGATGCCGAGCAGCCCAACCTTGCCGGCGCTCCACGGCTGGACACCTGCCCACTCGATGGCGTCGTAGTAGTTCTCTGCGGCCGTGTCGGAGAACGGCGCCAAGATGCCGGGCGAGGCACCTGTGCCACGCCCGTCGACGCGGACCACGACGTACCCCTTGGGAACCCAGGTCTCGGGGTTGGGCGTCTCCCAGTTGACGAAAGGCCCGCCGCCGAGGTCACGAGAGTGCTGCTGGTCGCGGTCCGCCCAGTGGCGATCCTTCCCGTAGGGACCGAGGGTGACGATGACGGGATAGGTTCCCTCCTCGACGGGTCGGTAGACATTGGCGCTGAGCGGCTCTCCGTCACGGACGGGGATCTGTACATCGCGCTCGTAGATCATCGAGTTGGTCATGGGTATCGCCCTTCTTGAGGGAGTTAAGGTCCAATGTCAAAACTGCTGCAGCGCAGTCACCGACCACCGTCGCCGGATCCAAAGCCACCTTCAACAACGTCATGAGCGCCTCCTCTGATCGGACTCACCAGCGTCCTCTCAATCAGGCTTCATGACCTATCAGCCAGCCGCTGTGACATCGACCTCGATCATCAACTCAGGGAAAGCCAGTTCGCAAATAATGAAGGTGGCAGGAGCTGGATCCGTTTCGCCGAGATGTTTCCGGCGCGCGATAATGACCGCATCATGATATGCGCGATCCGTCACGTAGATGAGCACCTTTACGACGTTCGCCGGCGCGAGGTTGTTTGCGTTCAGAAGGGTCGCGACGTTGGCGAAGGCGTAATCAGCCTGTTCCTCAATGGTTTTGGCAACAGTGCCGTCGGGCGACACGCCAACCTGACCTGCGAAATGGAAGACATCGCTACCCGCTGTGACCACAGCGCAATGCGAATAGGGCCCAAGGGGCGGGGCGACACCCTTTGGATTCGAAAAGGTCGGCATTTTGAAACTCCCTCGAAGTGCGTGCCTAGAAATGGGCGGGAACTTTAGTCGAAGTGCTGAACGGTTCGACACTGTTAGTGATAGTGGTGACACCATTCACAGCTGTCAAGAGAATGCCATCTAATCTCCCGGTAGGGCCGCATCGGGCCCGAGATGTTGTGCGATGAGCGCACGACCGTAGTCGTTTCCGTTCGGCGTCCGAATCACTGTGTGGATGTGGAACGGCATGGGCTCGTCATTGGTGAGAAACACGCCACAGTGATGGTCCAGTTCGAGGATGACCACTGGGCTCTGAACGCGGAAGTAGAACGGATCCTCTGGCTCGAAGCCACCAATCCATGTGAACCAGGTGTCATCAAAATGCTCGAGGATCTGCTCGCGACGGTCATCGGCCGGGCCGTCAGGCAAGAGCACCAAAAATTGGTCAACGATGGTTCGCAGGTGCTTGCGCGCCTTGCGCGACATGTCGCGGACCTTCGTGCCCTCCTTCGGGATGATTCTGTTGTCCTGGAACGCGCCGCCGAGGTGTCGTTCGTCGCCACTGTGTACCCGCCCCTCGGGCATCGCCGGGTCGATCATGTGTTCAAAGGTTCTTGCCTGCGCACGCTGTTTATCGGTGAGTTCTCCGATCAGTCGGTGGGCAGTGACAATCCGATCGTCGAAGACGCGAGTGCCCTTGAGCGGCCCCTCATCGACAGAGCTCGGTTCGGCCCCCAAGAAGACCGGTGATACCACCATCTGGCCGGCGACGACCAGACAGTTGACCGCGATGTGATGGCCGAAGAAGTTCCAGCCCCAAGCCTCGTTGTCGTCCGGGGTACCGAAAATCGAGAGGTTGTAGCTGTACTCCCCCAGGATGACTGGCAGGTCGACCAGGTCGCCCATGAAGGCGTTGATTTTCATCAGGTCGCGGACCAGCGCGAATCCCTTCTTGCTCAGACTGGCCTTGATGACTCCCAGGCACTTGTCGCGTACCTCATCAGACAACTCGTCGAGCCGAAGGCCGGGGTTGTGCTGCAGGAATTCGGGGTTGGCCCAGGAACGCCACTCATGCGCGCCGAGCGGATAGGTGAGTTTGGCTCGATCATCGACCGACAACATTTCGAGGAGCTTGCCCGCCGCAGCCACCATTGACATGGTCGGTGCACGACGCACGTCACTCGGTTGCTTGATTTCAAAGAGACCTTCTGCGACATGCCCGTCGTGCGTAATCCCCGTGAACGGTTCCGGATAGAGTTCTGCCCACCCAGCGATCATCGGGCCGGCGAACGGGTCAGATTTCACGTACTCGGCGTACTCGTAAGTGCCCAGACCTCGCAGGTCGGTGATCCTTGGGTCGTCGTCTGCCGGCAGGTACTGCCGGAAGCCGTCTGTCGTCATTGGGTGGATCCTTCTGTCGGGTTCTGCGTCACGAGTTCGCGGTCTCGGTCGAAGGGTATTCATGAGTTTCTTTCCTACGTCCGGGTGATTCAGCGCCGGCTAGGGGCCTTGCGCGCCTCGGGACCGACGATTGGCGTCGACAACACGCCGAGACGTTCGATATCGACCTCGACGGTGTCGCCGGGCACGAGGAGCCAGGGCGGAGTTCGCACGTAGCCCACTCCTTCGGGCGTCCCGGATGCGATGACGTCCCCTGGATTGAGGGTGAACGTCCGACTGATGAGCGAAAGTATGTCGGCGACCTGGAAGATCATGTCCTTGGTGTTGCCATCCTGGACGGTGGTGCCGTTCAAGCGAGTCTGCACTCTCAGCCCATCGGCGAGGTCACCAACCTCATCGTGAGTCACGATCGGGCCCAGAGGGCCGCTGCAGTCGCCGTTCTTGCCCAGCGTCCATTGCGCGGTGAGCTTCTGGGCCTTGCGTGCAGTCAGGTCGTTGAACGTCGAGTAACCGAAGATGGCCTCGCTAGCCTCTTCCGGCTCCACGTCACAGAGGCTGCGCGTGACGTATGCGGCCACCTCAGCCTCCCAATCGAGGCCCTGCTCACCTGGGGGCACCGGTGCTGCGGTTCCTCCGACGGACAGCGATGGTGTCCAACGTCCGAAGAGGGTTGGGTAGTCCGGGACCTCAAACGAACCTTCTGCAGCATGTGCCCGGTAGTTCAGACCGACACAGATCACCCGAGCGGACGGCAGGACCGGCGGCACCTGAATTACCTCGCCGAGGCTAAGTGTTTGAGTTGCTTCCTTCTTCGACCACCCTTCAGGATCGCTCCAAAACGTCTCGACTGTCGCCAGCACGTGCACGTCTTGGTCGTCAAGGCGGGCAACGAACACGCTGTCTTCGCCTGGGATGCGGACTCCGATGAGTTTCATGAACGCTCTCCCGAGAGATTGACATTGAGAAAGGCTGAGGTGATCGCAAGGTGATCGGGCCGGTCGAACGTGTTTGATTCGTGGCCTGCGTTGCCGAGCGTGACGAATGTGGACTCGGCCCCGGCACGAACGAGTTTGTCGTGGAGCGCGATGCTCTCCGAGATTGGAGTGACGCGGTCGCGATCGCCGTGCACGATCAGGAACGGCGGGGCCCCGGTCGTCACATGATTCAGCGGACTCGCCTCGGACGTCACAGCCTCTCGGTTTGTCCCGTCCCCGATGGCAAGGAAGCCGTCTTCTACCGGCGGTGGAAGAATCTTCTCCTCCAGCCACGAGCGCATTGTGTTGGCGGTGAGGTCACTCTGACCGAACCAGTCAACGACCGCGGCGACGCTGCTGTCGTGAGCAAGGCAGTCACCAACGCTGCCCTCCCAGGTGGAATCGCCGTTGGTCAAGCCCACCATCGAGGCGAGGTAGCCGCCTGCGGATGCGCCCCAAACCGCGATCCGATCTGTCGTCAAGCCCAGTCCGGCCCCGTTGGCGCGGAGCCACCGGACGGCACCTTTTGCGTCGTGGATCTGAGCCGGGTAGGTGGCATCGGGAACAAGACGGTAGTTCGCCGACGCCACCGCTACGCCAAAGGACGCAAAAGCCTCGAGTCGTTCCTTACTGTCGGCCGTCTTGTCACCTTCCTTCCACGCGCCGCCGTGCAGGTAGAGCACGACGGGAACGGAGGTATCAATGTTCGGCCGATACAGATCTAGTGTGTGCAGTGCGTCAGGCCCGTAGGAGATGTCGGACCTGATGGTCACAGATGAGCGTGAGTTCATGTGAAAATCCGCTCCTCAGGCGTTCGTGAGTGCGTTGAGGTGAAGCAATGCTCCGAGTTCAGACACCAGGTCTCCGACGGCGTCGCCTCCGACGGCACCGAAGACGTACCAGTCGGGACGCATGATGTAGGCGTCCACACCTTGCGCGTCGAGGAAGGTCCCGTAGACGCCGGCAACATCGGTCACCGCGTCAGGACTGGTGGGGTCGCCGATGACCCCGATACTGCAGTCGATCTGGCTCAGGATGCGTCGCTGCACATCATTGAGAGCCGGGGTGTTTCGGCTGATCAGCTGGAATCCGTGACCGAGTACATCGTCGCCTCGACCTTCCTGATCCCCCTTGCGGAGCACACCCTGTGGGGCGAGCACGCCGTTGCGATCAGCAACGGAGCCGTCATCCTCAAGTTGCACTACTCCATGCTCAAGCTTGGGGAAGGCTGGCGGCGGCGGGGCGAGGTTGTTGCGCAGGGCGTAGTTCCTCTGCTCGGCGGCCTCGTTGTCGATGATGTTCACCAACTCAGCCAGCGCATGGCTCGTGTGGACGAGCGTCGAAACATGCGGGGCTCGCTCGGCTTCGTACGTATCAAGTAGCTCGTTCTCCGCGATTCCGCGCAGCACGAAATCCAGCTTCCAGGCAAGGTTGCGGCCGTCGCGAATCGCTGAGCACCCACCCTGGCCGAGGTAGGGCGTCATGGTGTGGGCCGCATCTCCGGCGATGAACACACGTCCCTTGCGCCACTGGGCAGCAACCCGTGTGTAGTAGTGGTAAACCACCTGACGACAGATCGACATGACCGACTCGTCGAGTCCGTGCGTTTCCTTGAGAAACCCCCACGCGACCTCAGGCTCCTGCATCTGCTCGTCGGACTCGTCCTCATGGACGCGCATCTCAAATCGCTGCCGCTCGGTGCCTAGTGGCATGTACATGTGGGGCCGCTTCGGGTCCATGATCATGATCACCTTCTCGAACTGCTCGGGCAGCGGCGCGATCACGTTCATGTCGAAGTTCAGCCAACGCTCGTGCAAACCGAAATCGTGCATCTCCAGGCCGGCCGCCTCACGGATGAGGCTGTTCGTGCCGTCTGCGCCGATGACGTACCTGGCTTTGAGGACCGTCTGCTCCGAGCTGACAGTCGAGCCCTTCGGCTGAACAGTCACCTCCACATGGTCGGCGTGCTGGACGAGGCCCAACGCCTCGGTGCCGAACACCACCTCAACGTTGTCCATCGTGGCGACCTTGGCACGCAAGGTCTTCTCCACGTCGGGTTGGAAGATCGAGTAGTGCGCCCGGAACCCGCCCTGCTCTCCTCGCCAGTCCAGCACCAACATCGGATCTGCATCGGCATCGCCAAACGCGCAATAGTTCAGCACGACCGCCGCGCTGAGTGCATCGTCGATGCTCTCGCCTGTCGCCTGAACCGTCCGGCAGGCCTCGCCGTCGAAGGTCACCATGCGCGGCAATGGGTACAACTCGCACTGACGTTCGAGCACGACGACCTTGTGTCCTGCGGCACCAAGGGTGGACGCAGCCACCTCACCGGCGGGTCCGAATCCAACTACTACGACGTCATACATTTCAGAAGCTTCCACTGCCCGGCTCCTTCGCAACATGGGCGGCTGCACGCGTCTAAACATCCGAACCTTTCAGACGTTTAGCAGTGTGCTGCGTCACATGGTCGAAAGTCAAGATGATGCTGCCGACTTACTTCAGGAAGACAGCGTTGGGGGTCGAGGAGACGCCTCCGGGCGCGTGTGTCGGGTTACTGACGACCATTCCCTCGTACACGCCGTCTGCGGCACAGGCTTTCGCCACGGCTGATAGGTTCACGCCGTGACTGCCAGCATTGCGAGGACGCGTGCCGAGTCTCTTGCTACCGACATAGAGGCTCGGATCACCGAGCAGGGCCTCGAACCGGGCGCCCCGTTCGGAACATTGGACGAGATTCGGGCCCAGTCGAAGTTCGCGCGGTCGACCGTGAGCGAGGCCGTGCGACTGCTGAGTGATCGTGGGGTTCTTGAGGTGCGCCCCGGACGCGGCGGCGGGCTTTTCGTCGCCCAAACGAGCCCGGTGGTGCGCCTCCGCCACATGCTGCTTCGCGTGCGCGAGAAGCCGACCCCCGTAGCCGACGCCATCGCCGTGCGCGACGCTCTCGAATCCCTCATCGACACGGAAGCCGCCCGACACAGGACTGCCGATGATATTGCAGATCTCAAGAAGCTCATCCGGACAATGAAGCGCTCAGGGGACGACCCCGAGACCTACATGCGCTCAAACTGGGCCCTGCACCGGCGCATTGCTGAGATAACGCCGAACAACTTGGCTAGCGCTACTTATCTCGGGACAACCAATTACATCGCGGACTCCTCCGAGCACGTAGAGAGCGATGACGAAGTCGGCGACTACCTCCGTAAGCGGATCGACCTCCACGTCGAGTTGGTCGACGCGATCATCGCTGGCGACGTCGAGCGGACCATCGCGGCGGCAGCCCGCCACAACGCCGCAATCTGACCCACCTGCAGCGGCCACGAGGCCTGCGAAACTGACGCGTCGGCCAGCACTGTCGGGACGTTTGCTCGTTCGTCGAGTCAGTCGCTCGAGTTGTTGTCGCGTCAGCTGCCGGCTCAGGCTGAGGTGGCGTACGTGGAGGCCGTCGAAACTGTCCGAGAACTTCACTCTTGTGGAGACGCCGGATATGCCGGCGACGGGTGCTGGCCGGTCGATCCGGCTGACCGGATCAGGTGGGCGCCAGGCGGCGATGCTGCCGTTGCCGCCGATCCCGCTGCACCCGGGCCCCGCGCCGGGTATGCCATGTGAGATACGTCACTAAATACTGGGTTCAAGATAACATAACATGCATAAAGGTTCGGATGTTTAAGGTGACGTGCCCCTGAATTGGAGAACACATGGCTGGAGCACTCGACGGCTTGCTGGTGATCGATTTCGGCCAGTACGTTGCAGGGCCACTTCTTGCGCAGATCATGGCTGATCACGGAGCGGAAGTCATCAGGATCGACCCGCCTGGCGGACCGCGCTGGACTTCGGACTCGAACGCCATCCTGCAGCGCGGAAAGCAGAGCGTTGTGCTCGACCTGCAGACCGAGGCAGATCGCGCGCTTGCGCAGCAGTTGGTCCAGCGGGCGGACGTCGTCGTTGAGAACTTCCGTCCTGGCGTCATGGACCGTTTGGGCCTAGGGCCCGAGGAGGCCATCGCTCAGAACGACCAACTCGTCTACTGTTCGTTGCCCGGATTCGCGTCGGACGACCCCCGTGCTGCGGTCGCCGCCCACGAGATGGTGGTCAGCGCAGCCGCGGGGCTTTACCCGCCCCGCAACTTCGAGCCCGAGGGTGAACCGGTCGTCAATACTCTGCCACTGGCCTCCGTGTTCGCCGCGATGATCGGCGCCAATAGCGTCGTCGCGGCTCTGATCGCACGCGAAACCACGGGCACAGGTCAGCGTGTTGAGGTGTCGCTCTATGACGCCGCATTCGAGATCACCCGCTTTTACGGTGATCGCACGACGGCCGTTCCACGGTACCCGTCGTACTTCATGCTCGGCGGTTCCTACGATCCCCCCACTGCGGACCACTATCAGTGCGCAGACGACCGGTGGGTACACCTCTCCTGGCTGGAAGGACGCCAGTTCGAAGACTTCGCTCGCTACGTGGGCACGTACGACGAGTGGAACGCCCGTGGCCTGTTCGGCATCCCCACAGCACGCTTCTGGGCCGACCTAAGCCTGAAGCCTGTAGTTCGGAAGTTGCTCGAGCCGATCTTCCTCACTCGGACGGCATCTGAGTGGGAGTCCCTGTTGAATCCTGAGTGTGACCTCACTGAGTGCTGCACGACGCAGGAGTGGTTGTTGTACGACCAGCAGGCGCGTGCCCTCGATACGGCCGTGACCGTAGCCGACCCGGTGCTTGGCGCGACGCACCAAGTAGGCCACGCGGTGACGATGGACGCGACCCCGCCGCGTGTCGCATCACCGCGCCAGCAACTGGACGAGGGCCGCGAGAGAGCTCTGGAAATCGTTGGGCAGCCAAGCGCGCCTCGAGCAGCACTCCACGCGCGCCCACTCGAAGGCGCACTCGACGGTGTAACTGTCCTCGATACCTGTCAGCTACTCGCCGGCCCGACTGCAGGACGAATCCTCGCCGAATATGGTGCTGACGTCATTCACATCTCGCACCCCGGTGGCCGCGCTTCGCTCGAGTACCACCGCACGACCAATGCCGGGAAGTCGACCATCAGTCTCGACTTGAAGGCGCCAGGCGGCCTTGACACCTTCTGGACCCTGGTTGACCGAGCAGACGTCCTGTCGACGAACTTCTCGGACTCCGTAGCGAAACGACTCGGCGTCGACGAATCGTCCGTGCGTCAGCACCGTCCGGACATCGTGTACTCCCGTCTCTCCGCCCACGGCCCGCGTGGTCCCCGAGCGGACTATCGCGGCCACGAGCAAGTGGGTCAGACCGTCACAGGCATGCAGATTAGGTACGGCCAAGGTCACGAACACCCCGTCATGCAGCCGTTCGCCATCAACGACGTCGGCGCCGGCCACGCAACGGCTCTCGGTGTCCTGCTCGCTCTCTTCCACCGCAAACGCACTGGACAGGGTCAGTGGGTGGGTTCTTCCCTGACACAGGTTGCGGCCCTTTATCAAACGCCCTACATGATCGAGCACCGCCGCCGCGTCTGGAACGACCCCGGAGGAATCGACTTCAGGGGCGCAAATGCCACCCAGCACGTGTATCGAGGTAACGACGGTTGGTTCGCCCTCGCGTCGACCCACTTCGAGGAAGGATTGTCTGCACTCAGCCGAGTCGAAGGCCTTGATGATCTGGACATCAGTTCTGATGACCTGGTAGCAGAACTCTCCGAGAGATTCGGCTCACAGCCCCGGAGTGTCTGGGTGAAACGCCTACTCGAAGAAGGAATCGGTGCCCACGAGTGTTGCTCGATCACAGAGGCGATGGACGATCCGTGGGCGAGGGCTCACGGACTCAGCCGGGACGTGACGTTCCTGGAAGGCGACGACGGACGGGTCGTCGGCCCGCCGCCGCGTCTCACCGCAACACCGATGCGACCAGGGAAACCGGCGTCTCCACTCGGGTCGGACACGGAACGCATCTTGCACGCTTCCGGCGTCCCAGCCCGCGCTACTGAACGTGCCGGCAGCCTGTGAACCCACGTGCAGAAAGCCCTTGAACTCCCGCTATCGCGAGAGGACCCCAACACAATGACAGACATCAATGACCGAAGAGTCGTCAGCACCCCATCAGTTGAACCCACGCCGATTGGAGCTCTACCACCAGTTGGAGTAGTGCCCCGCCAAATGCACGCACACGTGGTCCGGCCTGAGCGCTACGGCGACCCGGCCACCGCCTTCGTACATGAACTGGTCGACACGCCGCAGATCGGACCGAAGGAGGTCCTCGTGGCCGTCATGGCCGCGGGCGTCAACTACAACAATGTGTGGGCAGCACGCGGCTACCCAGTGGACCAAGTGGCCGTCCGACAACGACGTGGCGAGAGCGAAGACTTCCACATCGGTGGGTCCGATGCATCTGGGATCGTTTACGCCGTCGGTGACCAGGTCACCGACTGGGAAATCGGTGACCACGTAGTCGTGCACCCGGGCGTGTGGGACGAGACCGACCCGTGGATCGAGGCCGGCGGCGATCCCATGATCGCGCCGAGCGCGAAAATCTGGGGATACGACACCAACTACGGCTCCTTCGGACAGTTCACCCGTGTGCAGGAGCACCAACTCCTCCCCAAGGCAGAGCATCTGAGCTGGGCCGAAGCGGCAGCGCCCACCTTAGTGGGTGCGACGGCCTACCGGATGCTGCATGGATGGGCGGGGAACACCGTCCAAGAAGGAGACCTCGTACTCGTGTGGGGCGGCTCTGGAGGCCTCGGAACCCAAGCGAGCCAGCTCGTCAACGCTGCCGGTGGCCGCGCCATCGCGGTGGTTTCGGACGATGAGCGAGGTGCGTACGCGGTCAAGCACGGCGCCACTGGATACATCAACCGGCAAGACTACGACCACTGGGGCATCCCACCTCTGGTTGACGACGCGGAGGGTCAGAAGGCATGGACAGCCAGCGCCCGTGCGTTCGGCAAGAAATTCTGGGAAATCGCCGGGGAGCGCCGAGATCCCGCCATCGTCTTCGAGCATCCCGGTGCCGCGACAATCGCCACCAGCATCCTCATGTGCCAGCCCGGTGGCATGGTCGTCATCTGCGCCGGTACGACCGGCTTCGACGCGATGGTTGACTTGCGCTATCACTGGACCCGCCAGAAGCGTTTCCAGGGATCGCACGGGACCAATGACAAACAAGCCATTGCGTACAACGACCTTGTGAGGGCAGGCAAGATCGATCCCGTCCTAGGTCGCACCCTCGAGTTCGACGGTATTCCGCGGGCACATGCGGAGATGGGCCGTGGCGAGGAGGTGTTCGGCAACACCACCGTTCTCGTCGGTTCTCCGGACCCCGAACAGGGTCGCGCCTAGTTGGGTAGCGACATTGAACATCAGGCAACTGGCGAGGCGACCGTCCTGGTTTAACCCAGGGCGGGCGCCTCGTGCTTCGTCTCGTCGCCTGGAACGGAACGCGCACCTTCTCGGAAAGTGCTTACTCAGCTGCGAGTAAGTGACTTGCGGCCCACGTACCTATCGCGTCTCGCGCACAGGTAGTGACAGCGGTGGCGCCGGGCGGTGCGCGGAATCAACCCGTCACGCGAGGGTTCGCGAACGGTAAAGGCCAAGCTCAAGCTCCATCAGCGAACTCTTCACCGCGTCCGGCTACAGCGCCACCACCCGCTTTACCCCGTCACGCCGCCGCCCTGGAGCCTCACCGTCTCCGGCTCGGCCCAACTCTGGAGCCTCGCGTAGGGCGCGTCTGGCCCCGCAGGTGCCTTACTTCTCGGCCTTGCCGGGTTTCCCGCTGATGGATTCCTGATAGATGTCCGCGTAGGTGGGCGAGTCCTTGATCAGGCCGTCGGCGAAGACCGCGACGTCGTTGCCGATGAGTTCCAGTACTCCCTTGCCGTCCGCGACCCCCTGCTCGAAGAAGTCGACGATGTCCGAGAGCAGAGACCCGTCATCCAGGCCGACCGGTCCGACCTTGAAGAAGTACTTCTGAATCTCCTTGTAGACGATCTGGTAGTCCGGCGGGAGCGCCTTGACCCGTGCCATGTGTGCACGCCACTGCTTCTTGCCTTCAATGATGTCTTGGATGCCCATGTCAGTCTCCTAGCCTGCCCAGTTTCCTTGCCACGTTCTTGTTCAACTGCTCGCGCCACCGGTCACGGAAGCTCGGGGCCCCTTCGCCGCCGGCCACCGCCGCACAGAAGCCCGCGATGTCGTCACCCAGCACCTCGCGCGTGCTCTGCCCGTCGGCCGCCGCCTCTTCGAGCAGCCCCAGCACCCCGTCGAGAATCGGCATCAGGTTGCGACCCGTGAAGTCCGAGTAGGGAACGAGGTGACCCTTGATCTCGCCCCACGCCGCCCGGTAGTCGGCCGGCAAGGCCGCGGCCCGGGCTTCGAACGCCTTCCATTCCTCGGTGAGATCGCTGCCTGTGATGGTCTCCCAGAAGTTCATTCCTCGCCCTCCTTGAGCTTGTCGATCCGTGATGAGACGTACTCCCATTTCGCCCAGAACGTCGCGAGTTCTACGCGCCCCGCGTCGTTGAGCGCATAGAACTTGCGCGGCGGGCCCTGCCCGGACGGTCGTTTCGTCGCCTGGACGAGCCGGTTCTTCTCCAGTCGCAGCAGGATGGTGTAAACCGTCCCCTCGACGACGTCGGCGAAGCCGAGTTCGTTCAGCCGACGCGTGATGGCATACCCGTAGGTCTCCTCGCTGCCGATGATCTCCAGCACGCAACCCTCCAGAGTGCCCTTCAGCATCTCCGTCAGATCATCCATCCCTATCCTCCTCGCCGCGCTCGACTACTCGGTGCCGCTAAGTACCAGTACACGGTATCACGGAGTAGTGGGCCATCCAACCCACCTCCTCCGTCCACAGCTCAAAGGTTGCTGTGGACAACTTGGCCTGATTCGATACCACCCACAAGATCCAGACAATCTTCGGAATCCCTTACAGATAAGGGCATTCCGCACGGAAACTGTCGGTGGTGGTGTCTAGGCTTCTGGGTATGGAGATCTTGGGCGCACGGCCGGTGTACTCGATGAGCGGCAGCGAACAGCTGCTGACTCTCGACGCCGCGCGGACCGAGATCGCCCGCCTGCAAACCCTCAGCCTGCACCTGATGGCAGGCCTCGACGAGTCCGGCCACGCCAAGGAACTCGGCGCCGGCGACACCGTCGAACTGCTGTCGCTGCGCCACAACCTCCACCCCCGCGAGGTTCGCCGAGACCTCACCCTCGCCAAAGCCCTCCCCAAGTACCCCGCCGTCACCGCCGCCCTCCCCGACCCAGCAGCCGACCTCGACGATCACCTCGCCAGCGACGCCGACCCTGACGCCGACCTCGAAGGTGATCTCGTCGCCGCCCCGGACCCGGACCCCGGCCCGGACCTCGATGCGGACGGTGCCGTCGACTCGGATGCGGGGTTGCGGGGACAGGTGCTGATTCGTCCGGCGCAGGCGCAGGTGATCATCGGAGCACTGGAGAAACTGCCGGACACGGTCCCGGTCGAGGACATCGAGGTCGCCGAACAGGAATTGGTGAAGCTGGCGGCGCATCTGAACCCGGTCGAGTTGCGGAAGGCCGCCCGGCACGCCTGTGACCTGCTCGACACCGACGGTCCCGAACCCGCCGAGGACAAGGCCTACGCCAAGGAGTCGCTCTCGCTCCGGGACGTTGACCACGGCGTCAAGTTCACCGGTTACCTCGCCAACGAGAACGCCGAACTGCTCCGGGCGATGATTCACGCCGGCGCG
>Ga0193717_1000042_pt1 | contig 141833 bp, 137 predicted proteins | sample U2c2metaG_FD_145900 | JGI IMG/M metagenome (GOLD analysis project Ga0193717, IMG submission 145900) | Soil microbial communities from a riparian zone of the East river system, Colorado, United States - U2c2 | ecosystem: Environmental > Terrestrial > Soil > Riparian zone | place: USA: East... | reverse complement strand
CTCGCCGCCTACGTGTCGGTGGAATCCGTGCGGGCGTTGGCCAGCCAGTCGACCCCCGAGACCTCGACGATCGGCATCGGCCTGGCGATCGCCTCGCTCGTGGTGATGCCGCTGCTGTCGACGGCCCAGCGCCGTACCGGCCGGGCGCTTGGTTCCAACGCAGTTGTTGCCGACGGCACCCAAACATTGCTGTGCACCTACCTGTCGGCGGTACTCCTGGTCGGCCTGTTGCTCAACGCCACAGTCGGCTGGTTCTGGGCCGACCCCGTCGCCGGTCTGATCATCGCCGCCATCGCGCTCCGCGAAGGCCTGCAAGCCTGGCAGGGCAAGGGCTGCTGCGCCCCCACCACCTCGACGACTTGCAGCGACGGCTGCTGCGACTGACGCCGCTGCTACCCCGCGCCGGAGGTTGAGCCGCGACGTAGGTCGGAGGTGAGCTGCGGAGCACCACTCGGAGGTGGGCCGCGGAGTACTAGTCGGAGGTTGGGGCGCCCGGAGTGTTAGCGGCTGACGCTGGGGTCGCCTTCGCGGCGGGTGGTGGTTTGGGCGGTCTGGCGATGCCGACCGGTGCCAGTAGCGGACTGGCCGAGGGTTGGGCTGCCGGACTGGTTGAGGGCTGGGTTGCCGGGGGGTGCGACGCCGGCGTGTGCCATCGACTGACCGACGCGGGCGTTGACCCACTCCTGCAGACCAGGGTCGGCGACCGTGATGCGCCCGTCCGTCTCCCGCAGGATGCCGCGAGTGACCAAGGTGGTGCGGGCCCGCTCCAGCGCCTGCCACTTCTCCGAACCGCCGGACGCTGGGGCGGGGGTCGTCAACCCCTGTGGACCCTGTGCGGCAGCCCTCGTCAGCAGATCCATCTCCGCGTTCGAGCAGGAGCTCCACGCCTTCTCGTAGACGATCGCCGACTCGGCCTTCACCGAGGCGGTCGCCAGCTTCGCCGCCGCCGGGGTGAGCTCGGCCGGTGAGTTCTGCAGCGCGGTGTCCAGGAGGTCGCGCATCCGGGCAGGGCTCCCGTTGGCGGCCTTGACCAGGTGCTCCACGGCGTCGGGGTCGTAGCGGACGCCCGAGTGATCCAGCTCATCCGTCACCGCCGGGCGCAGCTCGTCCGGCGTCAGCGGAGCGCAGTCCCGGAGGTCGAACTTGCTCCTGGCGGCGCTCCCGATCCCCATCCCGCCTTCGACCCGTTCCATCAGCCCGGCAGCAGCCGACTCCGCGCCCGCGGCGATCAGGTAGACGTGCCGGCCGTTGTCGTGCAGGTGGTCGGTGAGCTCGGCCAGCCCGTTCAGGTTGTGCGCGGCCGCCATCTCCTCGTCGGACAGACTCCGGCCGCCTGGTGGGGGCACGGGGAGGTTGTCGACCATCAGCAGCACATAGGTGTCCTTCTCCCGGGCGGCCAGCTCGGCCAGGTTGTCGGCGAGCTGGCTCAGGGTGGAGGTGATGGCGCCCCTCGCATCCCACTGCGTTTTCCAGACCCAGGTCGTGACGCCCAGATTGAGCCGGCCCTCGAAGCCCTTCTGCTGGGCCCTTCGCGGGGTCAGGTCCTTCACGGTCTTCTTCAGTCCGAGCAGGGGAACGATTCCGAACCGCTTCTGCAGCGCTGGGAGCTCCTGCTTGACGGCCCGGGCGAACCGCATCTCCAAGGGCTCTGTCGTCGGGACGTCCACCCGGATGCAGATCCAGTTGTTCGACCGGGCGAGCGCCTCGGCCCGGTCGAGCTCGACGCTCTTGCCCATCCCCGGGGCGCCGGTGAACACCAGCGTGTTCTTGTCCGGCTGGCGCTGGTCGAGCGAGATCGGCCGACCGGCCCCGTCGGTCCGGGATGCCAGGAACGCCGTAGGCAGGGATGTCCTGACAACCGAACTCATTCCGCTACCTTGCAACCCCCGTCCGTCCCCAGAGCGGGCCCAAAGCAACCACCAGATGAACACCAGGCCAGCCCCGGCTGAACCCCGGCCACCCCGCTGCCACCGCAGCCGATCCAGTGGAACTCAAGGAGCGAGCAGGGGGTTGGGCAGCGTGAGTTAGTCTCCTTAGGTAAGCCTAAGTAGTCGCCTGCTGATGTTCTCGAGAGGAACCGTGGTCGCGTGAGCAGCCCCGCACCCCGTCGCAATCGCCGCGCGAAGCTGGCGGTCGTTCGCCGGACCGAGCAGATCACCCCGCACATGATCCGGGTGGTGCTGTCCTGCGACGACTTCGAAGACAACGGCAAGTCGGACCACTACGTGAAGCTGCTGTTCCCGAAGCTGGGTGTGCAGTACCCGAACCCGCTCGATATGGGGGTGGTGCGCGAGCAGCTCCCGTCCGAGCAGTGGCCGACGATGCGGACCTACACCGTGCGTTCGTGGGACGAGGGCGCGCAGGAGTTGGCGATCGACTTCGTCTACCACGGTGACGAGGGCGTCGCCGGTCCGTGGGCGGCGAGCGCGAAGCCGGGCGACCAACTGTGGTTCAACGGTCCGGGTGGTGCCTACGCGCCGGACGAGGCCGCCGCCTGGCACCTGCTGGTCGGCGACGAGAGCGCGCTGCCGGCCATCTCCGCCGCGATCGAGGTACTGCCGGCGGGTGCGCACGCGAAGGCGTTCGTCGAGGTCGAGGACGAGACCGAGGAGCAGAAGCTCAGCGGCCCGGGCGAGGTCGAACTGACCTGGTTCCACCGTGCCGGTGCGACCGGTGAGCGCGGCGACGGGCTGGTCGCGGCGGTCGAGGCGCTCGAGTTCCCGCCCGGTGACGTGCAGGTGTTCGTCCACGGGGAGGCAGGCTTCGTACTGCGCCTCCGCCGTCACCTCTTCGACCAGCGCGGGTTGTCGCGGGACCGGGTGTCCCTGTCCGGCTACTGGCGGCTCGGCAAGAACGAGGACGGCTGGCAGGCGGAGAAGGCCGAAACCGCCCGCCAGGAACGCGCAGCCGCCGGCGACTGAGCTCCTCCGTCGCTCCAGCCCGTGAGCCGGGATGCGGCCGGCGCGCCACCGTCCCCTCCGGTCGTCTGCCTGAGCAGACGGATGCGGGGGACGTGCAACCTGATTGGGTCGGACTCCGTCGAAGCAGCTGACGAGGACGTTCAGGCGATCAGGAGGTACCGGCGATGCTTGGGGAGAACTCACTCGACCTGAACCAGACCGCCTACCTTTGTGGCGGCCCGAGGCGCGCGGCGCTGACGGCCATCCTTTCCCTCCACCAGGCCGGCGCGCTGTCCATCAGCGCCGCCCGGCACCGGGTCAAGACCCTGCCCGGTGACCCGGCGAGCGAGCTCGAGCGAACGGTCCTCGCCACCATCCCCGAGGTCGGTCAACTGCTCGGCGAGCTGATCGAGGCCGTCGCGCAGTCCCCGGCGATGAACGAACTCCGGACCTCCCTGGCCGAGCGTGGTCTGCTGCACCGCTGGCAGTTCCTCGGCCAGACCGCCCGCGGCCGCCGGCTGTGCCGCCACCTCAGGGAGGTGCCGCCTCCCGGCCTGGAGAAAGTCGCCGTCCGCGGTGCGGCCGCGATCTCCGACGCCGAACTGCGGCGCGTTTTCACCACCCCCGATCCGGTCGCCGTCCCGATGCCGGCTGCCCACCGGACCTACGGCGCCAACCGCACGGACGAGTCCGCCCTGCAGGTGACCAGCCTCTGGGCCGGCGGCTCCTGACGGCCGCGACCAGTCTTGACCGGTACGGCGAACCACCCGGGCGCGGCGACTCGCAGTACGGGCGGGCGCAGTACTGGATCGAACAAAGGGGTCGGGTGGCGGCGTCGTACGGGCATGACTGCAGCTCAGACCTTGGTTGATCCGGCGTCGTTCGACCGCTTCGCCGCGGAGTACGACCGGTTCGTCAGCCTGTTGCCCGGCCAGAACACGTCCTGGATCGCCGGGCTCGGGCTGACCGGGGAGCGGGCGATCGACGTCGGCTGCGGTCCCGGGCACGCGACCGAGCGGCTCGCGGAGGACTTCGACTACGTGCTCGGGGTCGACCTCAGCGAGCCGATGATCGACCTTGCCCGGGCGAAGCGCTCCCGGCCGAACCTCGAGTACCGGGTCGCGGACCTGTTCGCGGTGGACGACGACGGGTTCGACCTGGTGTACAGCCACACAATGATGCATCACCTGCCGGACTATCGCGCCGGGCTCGTCCAGCTGAAGTCGCTGGTCCGGCCCGGTGGCACGGTCGCGTTGATCGACAACGTCTGCGATCGCTACCCGACGCCGCCGCGCAGGGTCTACACCTGGGGAGCGGTCCTGGGCTTCCCACGGCAGCTCAAGCGGATCGGCTGGCGCGACGCGTGGTTCGAGCTGCGCTTCTGGCACAGCAAGCCGTGGCTCGAGCACCTACTCAGCGACGTCTACCTGTCCCGAGCCCAGTTCCGCGAGCTGTACGACTCTGTCTTTCCGGGTGCCCAGTACGACGATCTCGGCTTCGCGCTGGCGATGCGCTGGACCGACGAACGCACAGGGTGATCAAGCGGCCTTGCGCCGGTTCAGGATCTGGGTGATGACCGGCCCGTGGTCGGTGGGCAGCACCCAGTCCTCACCCCGCGCCTGGAGGATGACCGCCGGCCCCGCGGTCCCGATCGGCGGGAAGGGCAGGCTGATCGGGTACTTCAGCCGCTCCGCACCGCTCAACGTCACGTCGTGCACCCCGCTGATCTCGCTCAGCTGATACGTCCGGGCCAGGTCCTCCGGAGTTTGGCCGCTCTTGGTCCGCAGCAGCACCGGTCCCCGGATCGTCACCGCGGTAGTCCCGATCCCGAGCGTTGTCAGTCGCAACCCCCGGAGCCGGAAGATCAGCTCGTACGGCGTGTCTGCCAGCTCGGGGATCAACGGGTCGAGGAGCACGCGAACGGCGTACCGGGCGAGCCCGATGCCGAGGATCGCCCCCAGCAGCGCGGCCGGCAGGAATGGCGTCGCCAGCCAGTTGATGTCGAGCACGATCGAGTAGAACGCCGTGAACACCCCGGTGATCGCGCCGAACCAGCCGCCGGCGCCGGCCCAGCGCTGCGGCTTGTACCGATGCTTGCCGCGCAGGAACCAGCCGAGCACGAGCAACGCCAGCGGCAGCAACCCCGCCTGCCAGTTGAACGGCGAGACCCGCGAACTGATCCACAGCACCAGTGCCAGGAACACCAGCGGGATGCCGAGATAGATGAGCGACACCACCAGTTGGACCTGCCGGTGCCGTCGCGCAACCTCGCCTGGCGCATCCTCCACAGAGCTCACGGGAAAACCCAAGCACATCGCCCGCCCGAGCCCTACTGTCAGAACCGCCGCGAGATGAGGAGGAACTGCCTTGCCGGAGATCTTCCGTGCGCGCGAACGCGGCCACCTTGACGCCCGAGTCGTACCGGAATCGCTGATCGCACTCCACGCCGAGGACGAGGATTGGGTGGCCTGGCTAAAGGCGTTACCCGAGCTGGCCGCGACCTATCTCGAGCGCTGGGCGCTGACGATCGACGGCCGACCGCTGCACGGCGCCGCGTCGCTGGTCCTGCCGGTCGCGCAGGAGGACGGCACGCCCGCGATGCTCAAGCTCCAGCCCCTCAACGAAGAGAACGCCGGCGAGGCGCTCGCCCTCCGCACCTGGAACGGCGACGGTGTGGTCCGGGTCCTCCAGGATGATCAGGCGACCGGCACTCTGCTGCTCGAGCGACTGCATCCGCGCTCCCTCAACCACCTGCCCGACGATGTCGAGGCCACCCGGATCCTGGCGGAACTCCTCGCCCGGTTGAGCGCAGTACCGGCGCCGCCTGGCCTCCGCACGCTTGCCGATGTGGCGGCAGCGATGCTGGATGACGCCCCTGCGCTCATCCCTTTGCTGGCCGATCCCGCCGAGCAGTCCCTCGTACTGCGCTGCGCGGCGCGCCTGGCCGAGCTCGTCAAGGAGCCCGGGGATCGCTTGTTGCACTGGGATCTCCACTACGAGAACGTGCTCGCGTCCGACCGCGAACCCTGGCTCGTGATCGACCCGAAGCCGCTCGCTGGAGATCCGTGCTTCGAGTTGTTCGCGGCGCTCAACAACCGGTGGGACGACCTCGTGGCGACCGGTGAGCCGGCGAGGGCGCTCCGGCGGCGGTTCGAGCTGATGCTCGACGTGGTCGGGCTGGACCGTGAGCGGGCGATCGGCTGGACCCTCGCGCGGATCCTGCAGAACGTCCTATGGGATCTCGAGGGCGGCGGGCACCAGGTCGAACCGGTCCAGGTGGCGATCGCCGAGGTGCTGATGACCCTGTCAGTCTGATTACATGATTACAAAGGCGAGGAGGGGTGGATGACGACACCGACGGTTTACGAGTGGGCGGGTGGGACGGAGGCGTTCCGGCGGCTCACTGAGGTGTTCTACGACAAGGTGCTGGAGGATCCGCTGCTGGCTCCGGTGTTCGCGCACATGAGCGATCAGCATCGCGAGCACGTCGCGATCTGGTTGAGCGAGGTGTTCGGCGGGCCGAAGCAGTACACCGAGGAACTCGGCGGCTACCCGAGCATGCTGGCGCATCACCTCAACCTGGGCTTGACCGAGGAGCAGCGTGCTCGCTGGGCGACGCTGATCGCGGCGAGTGCGGATCCGGCGGGGCTGCCGAGTGATCCCGAGTTCCGGTCCGCGTTCGTGGCCTATGTCGAGTGGGGGACGCGGATCGCGCTGGCTAATTCCCAGCCCGGGGCGACGCCGCCACCGAAGGCTCCCGTTCCCCGCTGGGGTTGGGGCGAGGCTCCGCCGTACCAGCCGTGAGTCTGGTTGTTGAATGGTCAGACACCCGCGACGGCACGGCGGACCTGGCCTTTAGATAAAGTCGCGGTTCACGACGAAACCCGGTGGCCCGGGGATGCGAGGGTGAACCATAGTGACCGCTCAGCTCGAATACCCCGATTCGCAGGTGTCCGAGGCGCTGTTGTCGATCCAGGGCCTCTGGAAGGTGTTCGGGCCGAAAGCCTCGAGAGTTCCGCACCGCCCTGAGCTGGCGGCGCTGAGCCGGGCCGACCTGTTGCAACGCACCGGCTGTACTGCGGCCGTCCACGACCTGAGCTTCGACGTGGCGCCAGGCGAGGTGTTCGTCGTGATGGGCCTGTCGGGCTCCGGCAAGTCCACTCTGGTCCGTTGTCTGACCAGATTGGTGGAGCCGACGGCCGGCCGGATGTTCTTCGAGGGCGAGGATCTCCGGCTGGCGGACGAGAAGCGCTTGCGGACGCTGCGGCGGAGCAAGTTCTCCATGGTGTTCCAGCATTTCGGGCTGCTGCCGCACCGCAGGGTGATCGACAACGTCTCGTACGGTCTCGAGGTGCGCGGTGAGAGCAAGCCCGATCGCCGCCGTCGCGCCCAGGAAGTGATCGACCTGGTCGGCCTTTCCGGCCACGAGCAGTTCTATCCCGAACAGCTCTCCGGCGGCATGCAGCAGCGGGTCGGTCTGGCCCGGGCGCTTGCGAACGACCCCGATGTCCTGCTGTTCGACGAACCGTTCTCCGCGCTCGACCCGCTGATCCGCCGGGAGATGCAGACCGAGGTGGTCCGGCTGCACCGCGAGGTCGGCAAGACGATGGTGTTCGTCACCCACGACCTGTCCGAGGCGCTCAAGCTGGGCGACCGGATCCTGCTGATGCGCGACGGCGCCGCGGTCCAGCTCGGGACCGGCGACGAGCTGGTCGGGGCTCCGGCCGACGACTACGTCCGCGAGTTCGTCCGGGACGTACCGCGGGCCGACGTGCTCACGTTGCGCTGGATCCTGCGCCAGCCGCGGCCCGGCGAGCCGCTGGACGGACCGGAGCTCGGCCCGGACCTGCTCGTCCGCGAGGCGACCCGGCTGGTGCTCGAGTCCGACCGGCCGGTGAAGGTGGTGGCCGACGGGGTCCTGCTCGGCGTGATCGGCGACGAGGAGATCCTCGCCGTCGTCGCGGGCGCGCGTCCTTCGCCCGTGCACGCAGCACGCCCGGTGGACACTCCCTGATGGCTTCGATCACCGGCTCAGTGGAGATCCGCGTCCGGCGGCCCCGGCGCGCCGTCATCGTCGGCGTGCTGCTGGTCGCCTGGGTGGCGGTGTGGTTCGTGCTGCGCGGAATCGACACGCTCACCCTGGGCGGTCAGGACACCACCCGGCTGCACCGCTGGCTGACGGAAGAGGCCGACTCGTTCGGCCGCGGGAACGCCTTCCTCGATGCCATCCGGATCGCGGTCGACCAACTCGTCGTACTGCTTCAGGCGGCGATCGCGCAACCGTCGTACGGGCGGCCAGTGCCGGTGATCGGGTGGCTCGGGGTGGTCGCGGTGTCGGCGTACCTGGCGTGGGCGTTCGGGAACTGGAAGGTGGCGCTGCTGGCCGCGGCCGGGCTGACGTTCGTCGGGCTGCAGGGGTTGTGGCAGGAGAGCATGGACACGCTCGCGCTGACGATCGCGGCGGTGCTGCTCGCGTTGCTGGTCGGGATCCCGCTCGGCATCTGGGCGGGGCTCAACGACCGGATCTTCAAGGTCGCGACCCTCGTGCTCGACCTGATGCAGACGTTGCCGACCTTCGTGTACCTCGCGCCGCTGACCCTGTTCTTCGCCATTGGCCCCGCGGCCGCCACGATCGCGACGCTGATCTACGCCGCACCGCCGGTGGTCCGGCTCACCGCGCACGCGATCCGCTCGGTGCCGCAGGAGAGTGTCGAGGCCGCTCGCTCGCTCGGATCCACCCGCGGACAGACCTTGTTGAAGGTGCTGCTGCCGATGTCCCGCAGTACGGTCGTGGTCGGGATCAACCAGACGATCATGGCCGCGCTCTCGATGGTCACGGTCGCTGCGCTGATCGACGCACCCGGCCTCGGGCAGACCGTGCTGAAGGCACTGCAGACGCTCGATGTCGGGGTCGCCTTCAACGCCGGACTTGCGATCGTCGTCCTGGCGATCGTGCTCGACCGGGTGACCACGGCTGCCGGCGACCGACCCTGGCGTACTGCGAGCCTGCGGCGCAAGGTGCTGCTCGGCGTCGGTGGTGCCGGAGTTCTCGTGGCCGTGTGGTTCTCGCGGACCTATGTGTGGGCGGCCGAGTTCCCGACGGACCTCAACATCGGTTCGCGGATCGCCATCCTGGCGACAGACGTGACGACCTGGGTCCAGGACGTCTTCGGTGGCTTCACGTACGGCGTACGCGATGCCGCCACGTTGGGGGTCCTCAATCCACTGGAGTCCCTGCTGACCGAGTCGCCCTGGTGGCTCGTGGTCGTGGTGATCGTGGCGCTGGCCGCGCTTCTCGGCGGCTGGCGGGGCGCGCTTCCGGCCGCGGTGTGCCTGGGATTGCTGGTCGGGACCGGTGTCTGGCACGATGCCATGGTCACCCTCGCGTCGACCTTGCTCGCCACCGTGGTGGTGGTTGCCGTGGGCATCGTCCTCGGAGTGTGGACCGGACGGAACCACCGAGCGGACAGCTGGCTGCGGCCGGTACTCGACGCGGGGCAGACGATGCCGCCGTTCGTGTACCTGGTGCCGTTCCTGGCGTTGTTCGGGACCAGCCGGTTCACCGCGATCGCGGCGGCGGTGGTGTTCGCCGTACCGGTGACCACCAAGATCGTGGCCGACGGCATCAGAGCGGTACCGGTGGCGACGGTGGAGGCGGCGAACTCGGTCGGCTCCAGCAGTTGGCAGGTGATCAGCAAGGTGCAACTGCCCGTCGCGCGGCGGGCGATCACCCTCGCCGTCAACCAGGGCCTGATCTACGTGCTGTCGATGGTGGTCGTGGGAGGCCTGGTCGGCGCGGGCGCCCTCGGATATGACGTCGCCGCCGGGTTCGCGCAGAGTGAGCTCTACGGCAAGGGATTGGCCGCGGGGCTGGCGATCGTGTTGCTGGGTGTGATGCTGGACCGGATCACGCAGGCCGCGGCCCGGCGTACCAGGAAGTTTAAGGGAACAGTTAGAGGAGACAACCTGTGGTGACCAACAAGCTCCGCTCAGCTGGGGTGCTCACGGCCTTGGCCCTGGCCCTGACCGCCTGTGGCGGGGCGAAGGTCGGCGACGCGGAGCCATCGGCCGGAGCCAGTGCCGGCAAGGACTGCGGCACCGTCAACCTGGCCGTCAGCCCGTGGGTCGGGTACGAGGCGAACGCGGCTGTGGTCGCGTATGTGGCGACCAAGGACCTCGGCTGCAAGGTGGTGAAGAAGAACCTCAAGGAAGAGATCGCCTGGCAGGGCTTCAGCACCGGCGAGGTCGACGTGAACCTGGAGAACTGGGGCCACGAGGACCTGAAGAAGAAGTACATCACCGACCAGAAGGTCGCCGTCGAGGCAGGCGTGACCGGGAACAAGGGCGTGATCGGCTGGTATCTGCCGCCGTGGCTCGCGGCCGCGCAGCCGGAGTTGCTGGACTGGAAGAACCTGAACAAGTCCGCGTCACTGTTCAAGACCTCGGAGTCGGGGGGCAAGGGGCAGTTGCTGGACGGCGACCCGTCCTTCGTCACCAACGACGAAGCGCTGGTGAAGAACCTGAAGCTGGACTACAAGGTCGTGTACGCCGGCAGCGAGACCGCGTTGATCCAGGCGTTCCGGGATGCGGAGAAGAACAAGAAGCCGGTGATCGGGTACTTCTACGAGCCGCAGTGGTTCTTCAACGAACTGAAGCTAGTCAAGGTCGCGTTGCCGCCGTACACCGCGGGATGTGACGCCGCCCCGGCGAAGGTAGCGTGCGACTACCCGGCGTACGACCTGGACAAGATCGTGTCGAAGAAGTTCGCCGACTCCGGCAGCCCGGCGTACGAGCTGGTGAAGAAGTTCCAGTGGACCAACGACGACCAGAACCTGGTCGCGAAGTACATCGCCGAGGACAAGCTGACCCCGGACGCGGCAGCGGAGAAGTGGGTCAAGGACAACCAGGCCAAGGTCGACGCCTGGCTCGGGAAGTAGCTAAATCCCGGGCGTCAGGATGCTAGCCGGGTCGAACTGACGCTTGAGTTCTTGCAGGTGCGGCCAGCGGTCGCCGTAGTGGTCGGCCCAGTCGGCCCGGGTGAAGTCGACCGACTCGATCGGGTACCGCGTGCCGCCGAGCGCGCGGGCCCGGTCGTACAGGCGGCGGTTCCGGGTGAGCATCTCGGCGGCGAACTCTGGGCTCGGCCGGCCGGCGGTCATCAGGGTGAACAGGTAGACCCATTCGCTGTCACCAGCCGGGAGGCTGAGGGACGGGCGGGTGAGCGCGGAGCGGCGATGCGCGTAGAGCAGGACGAAACCGCCGTTGCCGACGTCGCGTGGGGTCAGGCCGCTGACGACCTCGGTGACGTACTGCTCGACTGACGCCTCGGGGAGCCAGAGGGTGAGCCACGGCTTGGCGAGGTGGTCCCAGTCGAGCAGCTCGCGAAGCTGCTCGACGGCGACGTCGATCCGGGTGACGTGCTCGAGGAAGTCGCTCTCACTGACGACGGTCTCGCTCGGCGTCAGGTCGCGCAGGAGGTGCGTGTCGTCCGGCGGTTCGCTACGGGTGTGGAAGGTGAACGCGTTGAGGTGCTGGACCTCGCCCTGTTCGCCCGGTCGCCACCAGTCGCCGTAGATCTCGCTGATCTCCGCCCGCTTGAGCAGAGTCTTGAAGTCCCGGAAGAAGTCTTCGACTTCGGGGTAGGCGAGTTCGTGGCCGCGGACCAGGTCAGGCGCGGGGTGGAGCCTGACGGTTGCCTTGGTGATGATCCCGTACTGACCGAGCCCGGCCAGCACCGCCTCGAACAGCTCTGGATCCTCTGTTGCCGAGCAGGTGTGCAGCTCGCCGGTTCCGGTGACCACCTCGAGCTCGATCACGCTGTCCACCTGACCGCCCGACTGGATCGCCGGCGGAATCCCACCCAGCGACAGGGTCCCGCCGAAGGTCAACCCGAGAAACCCGGTCAACGCCGGGGGCGTCAGTCCCCGGGCATGCGCCGCGTTCGTCAGCTGCAACCAGTCCGCACCCGCATCCACCACAGCCCGGTCGGCACCGATCTCATGGATGGTGTCCAACGCCCGCATCTCGATCAACAACCCGCCAACCAGCCCCTGCCCGTTGGTCGTATTCGCCAACCCCCGGGCCGCCACCGCGATCCCCAGCCGGGCACAGAACCCCACCATCACCTGAATGTCGGTGACCGACCCCGGCCGCAACACAGCCTCAGGCACCCGATGGACAGACCGCCCCGCATCCCACGCCACCGCTTCCCGACTACCTTCGTCGAGCAACAGTTCCCCGTCCAACGCGGGCACCCGCTCGATACCCTCGCCCGCCTCGACCCACGAGCGGTTCACCGGATCAAACCCGACCATCACCGTTTGGCAATCCTCTCCACATCGAACCGCTCGCTCAGAGGCAACGGCGCACCCACACCGTCCCTCAACCTCTCGGCCTCTTTCAGAAGTTCTAGTGCTTCCAGGGGTCGTCCGGCCGCGGCATGGGCACCTGCTTGACCCTCCAAAGCGAGTGCGACTGCTCGTTCGTCTCCTGTGGTGACCGCGGTGGCGTGCGCTTCCTCGTGCAACTGAAGAGCTGTCGCGTGGTCTCCACGTTGTTCGGCGATGTAGCCGAGTTGGCTGAGGATGAAAGCGACCCCCGACGAGCCACCCACCTGCCGCAGCCACCCGAGCCACTTGGCGAGATGCAGCTCCGCCTTGTCGAGTTCACCCCGGCGCCGCGCGGTCATCCCGAGTCCGACCTCGGCGTACTCCTCCGCTGACTTGTTCGACTGCTCGATCGCCAGCCGTCGCGCCCGCTCGTGCAACTCATCAGCCTGCGCGTAATCCCCGGTGAGCATCGCGATCCGCCCGAGTCCCGAAGTACGGAATGACACCTCCGTCCACATCCCCAGCTCCTCCGCCTGCCGCAGCGCCTCCTGTAGCCGGCGAGTGGCCGTCGGATAGTCCCCTGCGATCTCGGCTGCCACGATCAGCGAGTAGTTCGCCTGCAACCGGCCCCAGTCATCCCCGAGTTCGTCAAACAACTCCAGGCTTCGCAGCCCGTCCCGCTGCAGCCCCTCCAGATCTACGTGGGTGAGCGACAGCTGCGCCCGAGTACTGAGCGCCGCAGCCAAACCCCACCGATCGCCCAGCCGCTTGAAGGTCTCGACAGCCCGGTCGACCCGACTGAGCAATACCTCACGATCCCCGTACGCCCATTGGGTTGCCGCCAGGAACCACTCCGCCCGCGCCTGACCCAGCGGATCATCCAACGAGTCGTAGAGCTCGAGCGCCTTCGCACTGGCCGCCGTGAGGTTGCTGCCCTCTGCCGCAGTCGCGTTCAGTCCGACCAGCCAAACCGTCGCAGCCGCGCGAGCAGCAGTCACTGGACCCGGTACTTCGAGTGCTGTGGCCAAGGCCCGTCTCGCCTCGCTCAGGCGGCCGCGGAGATACCAGTACCAAGTCATCGCGTTCACGAGCCGCAACGCCTGCTCCGGCGACGCGTGCTCGAGCGCGATGCGAGCGTTGGCGTTCTCCAGGTCCAGCCGCTCCAGCCACAACCGCTGGTCGGCGCCACGGAGATACGGTTCGGCCTGCTCGGCCAGCGACACGTAGTACGCGGCATGGCGACGCCGCAGCCACGATTCCTCGCCGGCCTCGACCAGTCGCTCGAGACTGTAGGCGGCGACCGACTCCAGCAGTCGGTAGCGGCCGCTGCCGGCGACGACCAGCGACCTATCGACCAGCCGGGTCAGTACTTCGGCCGGCAGCTCACCGACCTCCTCAGCCGCCTCCAGACTGAAACTGTCAACGTGTACTGCGAGCCGCCGGAGCAGCACCTGCTCGTCCTCACTCAGCAGCTCCCAACTCCAGTCGATGGTTGCCCGAAGAGTCCGCTGCCTCTCCGGTACTCCGCGCCCACCCGCCAGCAGCCGGAACCGGTCATCCAGCTTCTCCGCAAGACCCCGTACTCCGAGCGCCCGCACTCGAGTCGCCGCAAGTTCCAATGCCAGCGGAATCCCATCCAACCGACGGCAGACCGCCGCCACCGCTTCGGCATCGTCGACCACTCCGGCGGTTGCCTCTGCCCGCTCCCGAAAGAGCTGCGCAGCTGGAGCCGCCTCCAGCGGACTCACCTCCAGCAGGTGCTCACCCGCGACCCCCAACGGCTCCCGACTAGTCGCCAGCACCCGCACCCCAGGCGCCGCAGCCAACACCACTCCCACCAACTCAGCCACTGCGTCCACCAAATGCTCACAGTTGTCCAACACCACCAGCCCCGGCCTGGCCCCCAACGCCCGACCCAGCCGGTTCCTCACCTCCTGCCCGACCGCGGGCACCCTCACCTCGTCCTCCCGCAGCCCAACCGCACCCGCCACCGCATCCAGCAGTTCCGCCTCCCGAACAGCGGCCAGTTCTACCCAAACCCCTGTGTCACCGGCCGCTCGTGCCACCTCCAGGGCGAGCCGGGTCTTGCCGACCCCGCCCGGACCGACCAGCGTCAGCAGCCGGGACCGTTCGAGCAGCGCCTGTGCCTCGGCGACCGTCTCCTCCCGGCCGATCAGCTTGGAGACCGGCGTTGGCAGTTTGCTCACAGCGGAGCCTGTCAACGCGGGGTCGTGGCGGAGGATGGCCTGGTGTAGCGCTGTCAGGTCCGGGCCGGGGTCTGCACCTAGCTCGTCGGCCAGCGACTCCCGGAACTCAGCGAACGACTTCAGTGCCTCCTCCGGGCGTCCCGCTCGGTACAGCGCCCGCAAGTGGACGCCTCGCAACTTCTCCCGCAGCGGATGCCGCCTGACCAGCTCTGCCAACTCGCCGAGCACCCCGCCCCCGTCAACGACCCGGATCTCGAGCAGCGACTCCACCGCCGTCAGCCGCTGCTCCTCCAGCCGATCCCGGACGGCCCGCGCGAACTCGCTGTCCGCCACCTCCGCGTACGCCGGACCACGCCACAACCCCAGCGCCTCCCGCAACAGCTCCATCGGCTGCGACGACTCCCGCGCCGCATCCAGCAACCCCTCGAACTTGTTGCTATCGACAACCTCCGCCGGCACGTCCAGCGTGTATCCAGCCGGCCCGAAGGCGACCAGAGCCCGGGCGCCCGGCTCAGCCCGGGCGAGCGCAGTACGGAGTTGTGAGACGCGCGCCTGCAGCGTGCCGGTCGCGTTGCGGGGTGGGTGGTCACCCCAGAGGTCGTCGATCAACCGATCGGCCGACACCGGACGACCACAGTTGACCAGGAGATCGAGCAGCAGCACGCGGACCTTGGCGTCGGGCACCACGACCGGCTCGCCCGTGTCCGTCCGGACGACCAGCGGACCGAGCACCTCGAAGTACACGCCGTCACAGTAGCCAGCGCCGCCGACACCCGTAGGGAATCCGTAGCGGCCTTCCACACCATCGACCCATGAACCACGAAGCAGTCACCGTCATCGGCCTCGGCGCCATGGGCTCCAAGATGGCCGAAGTCCTCCTCGCAGCGGGCCACCCGACCACAGTTTGGAACCGTACTCCGGGCCGCGCCGCGCACCTGATCGCCGCGGGGGCCGCTGAAGCTCCGACGGCAGCCGAGGCCGTAGCCGCGAGCAACCTGCTGGTGATCAGCCAGCTCGACTATGCCGCGATGGAAGACTCCCTGCAGGGCGTGGACCTCACCGGCAAGGTCCTGGTGAACCTGAGCTCCGACAGCCCCGACAGACTCCGCCAGGGCGGCCGCTGGGCGACAGAGCGCGCTGCCACCCTCATCACCGCCGGAATCATGGTTCCGCCACCGGGTATCGGGCAGCCGGGTGCCTACTCCTTCTACAGCGGGCCCCGGGAGGTCCTGGAGGTTCACACCAGCACACTGGAGGCGCTCGGGCGGGTCGACTACGTCGGTACGGATCCCGGGTTGGCGATGCTCTACTACCAAGCGATGCTCAACGTGTTCTGGGCGACGCTGACCAGCTACTTCTACTCGGCAGCCCTGGTCGGATCAGCCGGCGTCAGCGCCGGGGAGCTCCGGCCGTACGTCGCGACGATGCTGGTCGACCTCGCCGAGAACGGGCCGATGGGCTTCCTGAAGATCCTCACCGCCGAGATCGAGGCCGGCCACTACTCCGGTGACCAGAACAGTCTCCACATGCAGGCGGTCGGTAGCGAGCATGTTCTGCAGGCCTTCACCCAGGCCGGACTGGACACGACTCTCCCGGCCGCGCTGGCCGCGATCTTCGCACGAACGGACGCCGACGGCCATGGTCAGGAGGGTCTCGGCAGCATCGTCGAGATGATCCGGAAACCGGCGGCCTGACCAGCCCGCGGGCGGCGTCCGCAGTACAGGTTGAAGGACCGTTGAGCTTGGTCGAAGCCGTGGGCAACTATCACGAACGGCACGGGCAACGCCGACGACACGCCGGAAATCGGACAAAAGCAGGTAGCGTCGGTTCCATGATCATCGTGACAGCTGCACTGAAGGGCGGGGTCGGGAAGACAACCACGTCGGTGTACCTCGCCTCGCTGGCCTCCTCCAACCGCCGCACGGCCACCCTCGTCGACGCCGATCCGCAAGGGAGCGCCGCGGACTGGATCGAGAACTCCGACGACGAGCACCTGAACAGGATCGAGATCGCCGAGGCGCCGACCGAGCGGTTGCTGACCAAGGCGCTGGACAAGGTGCCGCCGGAGGGGATCGGCGTGGTCGACATGCCCCCGTCGCACGAACGACTGCTGAACAAGGCGCTCGAACGGGCCCGGATCGTGATCATCCCGACCCGGGTCGGCGGGGTGGAGACACCCCGGGTGAAGGCCGTGCTGGAGCTGGTCCCGAAGGGGATCCCGGTCGGACTGGTGATCTGCTCGGCCCGGACCTACACCCGCTCGTACCAGGACACGATGCGGCAGTACGCCGAAGAGAGCATCCCGGTCTGGGGCACCATCCCCGAGCGGGTCTCGATCACGGCCGGCCCGATGGGACCCCTCGCCGAAGACGGCCTTGAGTCCTACCGCAAGGTCTGGCGCAAGATCCTCGCCGCAGCCCGCAGCTGAGTTCCGGCTGCCGACGCCCTTCCAGCAGGAAGGGCGTTTCGGCGCGCCCACCCGCCCTTCGACCCGGAAGCGCGCCCACCCGCCCTTCCACCCGGAAGCGCGCCCGCCCGCAGCCGTCCCCCGCCTGGCACGGGATGCGAGCGAGCTCGCGCAGTGGTTCAGCGGGCGAGGTCGAGGGGTTTGCGTTGGAAGGGTGGTTCGCCGCGGACGTAGGAGCGGATCACAGTGGCCGCGGCACCGCGGGCCCAATCGTCGAAGGTGTGGGAGCGGAGCATCAGCCGGCAGTCGCCTGCCGCACCGAACGCATGCTCGCCGAACGCCCGCCGCATCCGCTGGTCGTACAGGTCGTAGTCCGCCACGCCCTCGCCCGCGATCACCACCAGTTCCGGCCCGACCAGGTTCACCATCGCCGCCAGCGCCGACCCGATCACCTCCCCGGCCCGGTCGAACGCCTCCCGCGCCTTCGCATCCCCGCTGTGCGCCAACTCCAGCGCCCCGGACAGATCGAGCTCAGGCCGGCCAGTGCTCTCCCGGATCCGGGACAGAATCGCGGACGACGACGCGACCGTCTCCACGCATCCCCGTCGTCCACAGGTGCACACAAGATCCCCAGGAGCCAGCGGCAGATGCCCGAGCTCCCCCGAGACCCCATGCGCGCCCGACACGACCTCACCGTTGATGTAGAGGCCGCACCCGACTCCCGACCCGATCGTCACCACCGCGAACGAGTCGACCCCGACCCCGACCCCGAACCAGTGCTCAGCCACGGTCAGCGCCCGTACGTCGTTCGACACCACGACTGGAACACCGAGTTTGTCCGACAGCAACGCGGCGATCGGCACATCCCGCCATCCCATGAACGGCGAGTCCCGCACCAACCCATGCGGCGTATCCACATCGCCTGACACGGCCACGCCGATCCCGATCAACGGCCCGGCCGGGTCCGTCGCGTCGTCCAGCGTCCCGATCAGCTCCTGGGCCAGCTCCGCCAGCCGCTCGATCACGATCTCGGACGACGTCTCCTGCAGTTGCCGGTGGCGCACAGCCCGGATCCCTGCCCGGAAGTCGGTGGTGACACCGATCAGGTCCGCCGGCGTCACCTTCAGTCCGATCACCGAGATGCTGTTCGCGATCACTGTCAGCGGGCTGACCGGCCGGCCGATCCCCAGGTGGTTCTCACTGGGCTCATCGAGCGGCGTTGCCACCGGTTGATCGGTGACGAAGCCGGCCTCGATCAGCGGTGCGACGGCCTTCGTCACCGCCGCCTGGGACAGACCGGTCCTTCGCGCGATCTCGACGCGCGGGATCGGCCCCTGGGTCAGGATTCTGGTCAGCACCTCGACCCCGGCCGGCGTAGCCAGCGGCAGCGGACGGTTCGGGCGCAGCGGCATGACAGCAAACTACCGGCGACCGACGCGTTTCACCGTGCTGGGTCCGCACGAGCGCGCCACAAACCTCGTCATTCAGGAGATTTGTCGACATTTCCGAGCGTCGGAGACGCCAACGCCCACCTGATCGTCCTGGTCAGACCCTCCCCGGCGGCCCGGACCAGCGTCTTCTCGGCCAGCGGCAGATACGGCAGCCGCAGCGGCCAACGCGTCCACCAGGGCAACAGTCCGACCGCCGCGGCCGTCAACACTCCGTACGCCGGTCGCGCGGCCCATGGCACCGGTGGATGCACCAGGATGAAGCGGGCCGCCTGTCGAGCCTCGGTGGTCCCGCGCAGCTCCGGCCGGTACTCCGCCAGCAGTTGCCGTAGTTCCAGCTCGGTCGTCGGCGGATCCACCACACCCAAGGCGCGAGCCACCCGGGCCGTGTCCTCGACGTACGCGTCCCTCTCGGAGGCGTCGAGCGGGGCAGCGCCGTACTGCTGGTGCGCGGCCAGGAAGCTGTCCACCTCGGCCACGTGGACCCATTTCAGCAAGTGCGGGTCGCCGGCCCGGTACGGCACTCCGTCCGGACTGGTACCGCGGACGCGCTCGTGGACCGCCCGGACCTTCGCGATCGCGGCCTCAGCGTCCGAGACAGCGCCGTACGTCGTGATCGCCAGGAAGAAACTGGTTCGCTGCAGCCGACCCCACGGGTCACCGCGGTAGCCCGAATGCGCGGAGACCGCCGCCATCGCGAGCGGGTGGAGCGACTGGAGCAGGAGAGCTCGCAATCCACCCGCGAACATCGACGCGTCGCCGTGCACCCTCCGGATCGGCCGGTCCGGCGCGAACCACCGGGGACCGGGGGTGTTGTGGACCCGGTCCCGCTCAGCCCGCGGATCCGGGCCGGCCACCTTCGTCATGATCATCCGGGCCAGGCCGTCCCTGAGCGGGTCGAGCAGTCCCTCCTGCGGGGTGGCGGTCATACGCCCAGTCTCCCCACCACTCCAACCCTTCGACCACTGCGGTGATCAGTGCCGCACGTCGACGAACACCGGGTTGGTGTAGAGCCAGGTGTCCAGCCAGGGATCGCCGTCGTTCACCGGATGCTGGATCGGCCCGGCCGGATCGATCTTCCGGCCCAGGTACCCCGGTCCGTTGCGGCGGCCGTCGCTGCCGCGCACCCGCACGTAGTGGGACCGCTCGGCCCGGCCCAGCGGGATCCGCAAGCTGTACGTCCCGCTCTTGCGGGATACGTCGACCTGCTCGACCACGCGGGTGTCCGGAGCCTTCCAGGTGTCGCGGTTGCTCACCTGGCCGGTCACTGCTCCGCGGATCACGTCCAGGTTGGCCAGCTGAGGCAGGACGCCGTGGAAGTTCGGCCGGGTCGCGCTGGTCACTGTGACCCGCAGTTCCAGCCTCTCGTTGCGGCTGACGGTCAGACGCCCGCCCAGAGTGACACCGCGCTGCTTGGAACCGACTGGAGCGACCCGGACATCGATGCCGTCGACCAGTTGGCCGTGGTCCACCCAGACCCGTCCGGCGCGCAGCCCGGCCATCACGTCCAGGTAGCCGTACCGCGTCACTCCGACATGGGTCCGGCTGAACTGGCCGGGCCAGAAGTCACTACCCGCCTGCGGTACGCCGGAATCCGTCGGCGAGGGCTTCCACCCGAGCGAGTCGAAGTTCTGTCCCGCCGGGAACTCCCCGTCCTTCCAGGTGTCCCAGATGGTCCGGTGGTTGTCACTGTTCGAGCTGATCGAGAACAGTTTGCCCTCGGCGAGCATGGAGTCCCACAGACCGCCCACTGTGGCTGTGGCCCAGTCGAACCCGCCGTACGTCCGGTAGGCGTCGACCGGGTAGCCCGCGAAGCTGCCGGTGCCCGGGTTGTTCACGTACTCACCGCGCTGTGCGTTGGTGCTGCCCCGGTAGGCGACCCAGGCCGGGTCGGCCTCGCCCTGCGAGCCGGGTGCACCTTCCATGCCGATGCAGACGCCGGTGTCACGCCAGGCCCGTAGTTCGTGGGGTGCGTCGATGCCGAGCCGGAGCGGGTGGTTCGCCAGTACCAGGACGTCATCGACGTACCGGCTCTGCTTCTGCTGGGCGAGCCACTGCAGCGCCTTCACCGCGTGCACTTCGTTCTCCGCGGTATCCGCTGAGCGGTTGGTGAGCTTGCCGTCGTATTCGCGCTCGAACTGCTGCAGCAGAGCCACGTTGTTCGGCCCCGGCGCAACCAGGAGGGTGCCGTGCTCGGCGGCCGGGATGTACCACTCGAGGCCTTGGAAGATCAGCATCCGCGGGTTCTCCGCCCGCGCCTTCACCACCTCGGCGTTCTCGGCCTGCGCGCCCTTGTCGGCATGCCCGAAGTTGCTGTGCTCGGTGAACGCCATCCAGTCCAGCCCGAACTGAGCACCCCGCTGCGCCAACTGCGTGAAGTCGTACTTCGCGTCATGGCTGTACCGGCTGTGCACGTGGTGATCCCCCACCAGCCACGCCAGCTCTCCCTCGTACGCCGAACCACCCGCGCCCACCCCGTACGCCGTACCGGTCGTCGCGGCCGCGGCTCCACCGGCCCGCGCGATCCCGGCCGCCGCAAACCCGGCCCCGAGCATCCCCGCCCCGCGGATCAGGTTCCGCCGGGACACCCCCTGCGCATCCAACTCCTCCACCGGAACCGCGGGATCGGCCCACTCGGGCACCTGCTGCTCAGTCGTCATGGGCCGAACCTCTCAAACCGGTCTAGTGCTGACAAGACACAGTCAGGTCCCCGCATGAAGCCAAGATGTGCGCCGGATGAACGCCACGAACCGGGCTACCAGCAGGTGCCGGGGCCGAGCCGTCCGCCGTCCAAACCGGCGAGCATCCTGAGCACTCGCTGCCGATGAGAGCCATGGAGGTCGGCGATGTTTCGTTCATCGGGATCGAGATCTCGGAGAAAGGAGTAGCTCGTCGTCAAGTCCCGCCCGAGGTCGTCGAGGTCCGGCGGCGGCACGGCCAGTTGCCCGATGTCTTCGGTGTCGAACTCGCGAGCAGGACGGCTGCGCAGCCAACGGTCGGGGTCGAACGGGAAGGACTCATGTCCCGGCTTCCAGGCGGTGCCTTCGGCGCTCAGACCGTTCGCGTCTACCCACATCTTGAGAACGGCAAGTCGTCGGATCAAAGCCGTATCGATCGTCACAGCGGGCTGCCGGCGAAAGACCTGCCAGATCCACACCAGGTCGTAGATGTCGCGTGCCGTCGTCGTCCTGTTGAGGCGAGCGATCTTCTCGGCGAGATTCTCTTCTAGTCTGGTGCAGGTCAGGGAGGGAAGTGGGCCGCCGTAGCTGTGGTGGATGGGCATCGGGACCCACTGTCGACGGACTGCTGCCAGCCAGGGCGGTGGACTGATATCCAGCTTGCTGGCCAGCTGAGCGGTCGCGCCGAACTGGCTGTCGATAGTCACCATGCTCTTGCCCCGTCGTGTGACGATGCCTAGGTGAAAGGACCGAGTTGCAGCCCGTCGACCTCCTCGACAAGGAGGTCGACGACCCCGGCAGGATCATCGCCGATGCGCAGTACGGAGAAGTCGAGATCGAGGGAGAAGCGGCCCTGGTTGCCTGCGTAGAGCTTGCGTAGTGCGGTGCCGCCTTTGAAGGCCAGATAGTCGAGCACGGTCGCATCTGACAGATGCCGCAGCAGAAGATCCTGGGCGATGTCGATGAGCGCCGCCTCACGTCCCTGGGTTCCGGTCGGCGCGTGCCTGAGCACCTGACCAATGGTCAGCTTGATGATGTAGCTGGATTTCATCGGGCTTCGTCATCCGTGGTCAGGGCGACGGGGTTGAACGGCAGCAGCGTGTCTGCCACCTGCCAGCGTTCGCTGTGGCGCAGGAGAGGTCCCCGCGGCCCGAACCAGACCTTGGTCCCCACCGCGGAGAACAGGGAGCCGCTGATGTCAGGACGAAGCCGCTGAAGGAGATAGCCCAGCCGCACCGACACGCTCTTGGGGCGACCAGTCAGCTCTGTCTCCACCAAGGCAGCGTCGGCCTCGACGGCTGCGTCTGGGATCCATTCTTGAACCGAGGACCACGAACGAACCGCGTTCGGCTGCGCGGCCAGATGCACGAGGATGGTTTCGATTCGCTCAGTGGCAACCTCCTTCAGCGTCACGGGCTCGAGGTTGCTGCTGAACCTGGTGATTCTCGCCGCCCGGGCGAGGGCTGCTGGGACCGGTTGATCGCGCGGAACAGCCACATCGAGCCGGGTAGGCAGGCGGTCCGCCAGGCCGTGAGCCCAGGCGGCAGTGCCGAGCGCCAAGGCGGCTCGCAGTCCAGGGTCTCGTCTGAGCGCCGCCCGCAAGGGCATCGTCGGTTCACCGTGGCTCAGAGGACCGGCGTGAGCGCCCGGGACGAACCCCCAGACACCTGTAACACCGGTAGGCAACAGCCAGCCCCGATCGCGAAGCCGACCGGCCAATACTCTGGGCTCGGTCGCCACACCGGCCTGCCGCGCGAGGGCATCCAGCTCAGTCATCGTCACGGTCTCGGGCTGGGTGAGTTCGAGCGCTTCGACAATTGCTGCCAAGCCTCGCGAGAGCGTGCGTGCCATCAGCAAGACCTCGCCAGTCATCGATCGGACAGTGTCAAATCATAGAACAAAGTATCAGAAGCAGATACTTTTATGCTCCATTTGACACTATCTGTGGATCATGCCCTGTGAGTCCACTCGGTGGTGAGGAGGGAGTAGAGGAGGGAGTCGCGCCAGGCGTTGTTGGTGTAGACGTGGTGGCGGATGCGGCCTTCGTAGCTGAAGCCCAGGGTTTTCACTACGGCGATCGAGGCGAGGTTCTCGGGGCCGATCGCGGCGCTGACGCGGTGCAGGGCGAGGGTTTCGAAGGCGAAGCGGAGGAGGGTGCGGGACGCGTCGGTGGCGTAGCCGTGGCCCCAGTGGTCCGCGGCGATCGCGTAGCCGAGGTGCGCCGCCTGCACGCCGGTAGGCCCGAGACGGGCGAAGCCGATCATTCGGTCGTCGTCCCGGCTGGTGACGGCGAGCAGATAGTCGGAGCGGTTCTCCTGCTGAGAGCGCTCGACGATGCTGTCGAGCGCCTTCCGGGCGGCTTCGCGGTCGCGACTGTCGAAGGACAGCCAGTTCGTCACCCGGTCGTCACCGACGATGGCGAGATAGTCCTCGAGGTCCTCGGTCCGGAACTCGCGCAGTCTCGTGCCATCGCCGGTGAGTGGCTCCATCCCGGCTGTTACCGGGGGAACGTCTGCATCGGCGTACGGGTGAACGTCTCGATCTCTTCCTGCAGTTCCCGCGCGTCGTCGGCGCGGCCGGATTGCCGCAGCGCCTGGTGGACCCGGCGAGCGGAGTGGACCACACCGTTGATCCGGCGCTCGGCCGGCAGACCGAGGACGGGCGCGAGCGCGTCCGCCGCTCCGTCGAGCTCACCGTTCGCGATCCGGGTGATGGCCATGGCGGCGTGGCTGCCGGCGGCGTCGCCGAAGGCCCACTCGGGGTGCGTCTGGTCGGTGTAGGCGTCGACGGCCTGGCTGGAGTACCGCTCCGCCGTCTCCACCTCGCCGGGCAGCCACGCGAGCGCGTCGGCCGCGTAGTACAGCTGCCGGTTGCGGCCGAAGGTGCAGAGGCCGCCCATCTCGTCCAGGTCGTCGTTCCGCACCGAGCTCCAGGCGTTCTCGGCCCGCTCGAGTGCGGCGCGCGCGGCGTCCGCGTTGCCCAGCGCGGCCCAGGCACGGGCCTCACTGACCGGCAACCAGACGCCGGTGGTGCTGTTCGCCTGCTCGGCGTAGCCGGCCCCCAGCTGGGCGTACCGGACCGAGTCGTGCGGGTTGCCGGCCCAGTACGAGACCAGGGACTGCAGGCCGCGGACCCAGGCGCGCAGCCCGTGGTGGTCGGCGTTGTCCGCGCACAGGAACGCGGTCCGGGCCTGGGTCAGGGCAGCATGCGGGTTGCCCAGGTCGTGGGAGGCCTTGGCGAGCAGACCACCGGTCACGCCGCCGAGGAAGTAAAGCTGCCGCAGGTGTTCCGGGCGCTGCCGGCTCTCCAGCAGTGCGAAGACAAGATCCTGGGTCTCGACCAGTTGGCCGAGGATCTCCGGCAGTGGGCGCTGCGGGTAGGCCTTCGCAACGTGTCTCACATCGTCGTACACCTGTTCCATAGCCTCGGAACCGAGACCGGTCTGGGCCGCGAGGGCGAATGCCCGCGCACGGCTGGCAGCCATGTCGAGAACCTCCATCTCATTACCTGTCGTGATCCGTCCACTCGCAGGCGCAGGCACCACCTGGGCGGCCTGCTCGGGGACGTACGGGGCGAGGAGCTCCTCGACCGGCTTGCCGAACATGCGTTGCAGGGTGCGCCGGGTCTGTGGAGTGGTTCCTGCGCGCTCGCCCGATGCGAGGCGCCGCAGATGCCGCTCGGTGATGGTTCCACCCAGCTCGACGAACTCGGCGACGATCTCGGAGTAGGTCTGGTTCCGGCGCTGGATCAGGTGCGCAAGAACCGTTCTTGGCGTATACCTACCCGCCATCGTTCCTCCCGTTCACGTCAGATCAGACGTTGTCTCGACTAATGCCCCACGACAAGGTGCAGTCCTCCAGATGTCCGCGAGAGGTCCTGAAGAGGTCCGGCAAAGGTCCGGTCCAGGTCCTAGAGCGGTCACGCTCGGGTTGTGCACCATTACTGCCATGACAACCAGTAAGTCCAACTGGTTGCAAGGGCTGAGAGTTACGGGGTGAGCAAGCAGTGACTGTTGCAGAAATGACGTCGAGGCAGCACCGGCGCAGAGTTCGGGTCTGGTTCGGCGAGCACGTGATCGCGCAGTACGTCGCGGAAGCGCCGCTGGCAGCGCGGTACGAGCAGGCAATGCGGAGGCGGTTCGCCGGCCTCCGGGTCACGAACGACGTCCTCGGTCCGCTGGAGAACGCGGACAACTGAAGCCTCCGGGTCCTCCTCAGACCCGGAAAATCCGCTCCTGGAGTCTCCTCACGTTCAGGAGTGGGCGATGGAAGGTCCGGGACTCCTCAGGTCCCGGGCGAAACCCGGTGCGGTCCGGAGCACTCCTCAGCTCCGGACCGCACCACCACCAGCCCGGCTGGGCTGGCGGCTCGAGTCCCTGTATCGCCGCCGCCCAGCCGTTCCAACCACCTCCTGGCCGACACCTCGGGCCGGGCGGGGCCAGTGCCCTGTGTCGGAGACCCGGCGCACCCGAGTTGACGCTCGGGTCTCCGGCGCAGGACACCAGCGGCTCGTGACACCTCACCATGAGCCGCTACGAGGTGGCCGACTCCGTTGTGTGACCGCCGCGCCTGGGCGGTCACGCAGCGGAGCCACCGCGTGCCACGTGCACCGCGAAGGGTGCGTCTGGCTGCACACCTTCCACGCCTTCCACCAGGCCTTCTGCCGTGATCTCCCCGGCGAACGGCATCCCCAGGCGCTCCATCACGGCGCGCGAAGCGGCGTTGTGCCGCTCGGTGAACGCGATCACGGCCGAGGCCCCGAGCGTCTCGAAGGCGAACTCCAGTCCGGCCCGGCCGATCTCGGTCGCATAGCCCAGTCCGCGAGCCGCCCCGGTCAGCGCCCAGCCGAGTTCGAGACGATCCACCGCCCATTCCGGCCCGGCCAGCGCCGCGATCGCCGCGGTCACCGGGTTGTCCGCGCTCAGCCGGGACAACCCACCCCGCCCAACCAGCGAACCTCTGGCGCGCTCGAGAGCACCCGCAGCGCCGTGCTCAGGCGAACCACCTGCGCGTTCGTAGGCCATCCACTTGCTGACGCCGTCCCGTTCCCAACCACGGTGCATCTCGGCGGACCGTAGTACGGACTCCTCTGTCGACCAGGCGCCCGCGTACCAGTGCGCGACCAGCGGATCCGCGAACAACCGCTCGAGGTCCGCCGCATGTCCGGGGAGGACCTCGCCTGGACCGGCGATGGGCTCCAGCCGTAGCCGTTCGGTGAACCGGGCCCGGACCACGTGCGCCACGATGTCGCGCAGCCGCCGATCGCCGTCGGTCCGGTTCTCCATCAGGAGTTCCAGGTCGTCCGGTCCGACCCAGGCGCTCGCGTCGTGTTTGCCCTCCTCGAGCCGGGGCCGCCGCAGATCACCCTCGACCGTGACCAGGTAGTCCAGTTCGCGCCGGATCCGGCCCTGGTGTTCCCACTCCCAGTCGGCGACCGTCGAGCGGATCTCTCGCAGCTTCCAGCCGGTCTCCTCCTCGAGCTCGCGCGCCAGCGTCTGCTCCGGCGTCTCGCCCGGCTCGAGGTGACCGCCGACGATGTCCCAGATCCCCGGGAACAACCGTCGCTGCATCGTCCGTCGGTGCACGTAGACCCGGTGCTGCTCGCCCTGAATCAGTACGCCGACACAATCCACCGCTCGCATAAAGCCAACCTAAACCGAGCGACATGCGCGCCGATCCGGCCGCGGCGGCCAAGCATCGGCGATTTTTCGCACGTCATGGGTTCGGTAGTTCGGCGATCTTCGCCAGCGCCCGCAGCCCTTCCAGCACCTCGGCCGAGGTGGGTGCGTTCGCCGGATTGCTGAGGCTCTGGATCATCACGCCCGTCATCAGTGCAGTCTGGATCATGCCGAGCGTGCGGGTGGAGTGGTCCGAGACCGCCTCTTCCGGCACGCTCTGCAGGATCCCGGCCATGCCGCGCCAGCCCTGGGCGACGCCGCCGGCCAGTTGGCTGCGCAGCGCGGGCTGCCGTTGCGCCTGCAGGAACAGCTCCACCGTGGCCAGCCAGAGATCCGGATGCGCGGCGAACTGCTCGATGAGCCCGTCCCACATGCGCTCGAAGCCGCGCGCCGCGTCGTCGCCGCCCCCTGGAGTGAGCGCGCGGCCGAGGCTGTCGCCCCACTCGTCCAGCAGGTCGAACAGCGCCTGGCTGAGCAGCGCCTCCCGCGATCCGTAGTGATAGCCGATCGCGGCCATGCTCACGCCGGCCGCAGTGGCGATGTCACGAACGCTGGTGCGGTCGTAGCCCTTCTCGCGCAGGCACCGCTTGGCGCCCGCGAGCAGGTCCTCGCGGTTTCCCATGCGCAGCAGCCTACCAACAGATTTGATCGCTCGCCTCACGCGACCGCCTTATGCGATCGCATTGCGCGATCGCGCAAATCCCTGTTACGGTCCCTGCCGTCGCTTGATCAACAAGGAGAGCCATGAGGAAAATCATCACGTCGGCGGGCCTCGGCCTCGCGCTGCTCGCAACGTTCGCACCGGCCGCCCAAGCGGCTCCCGGCCCATCGGTCGTGATCACCTCCCAGGGCGCAGTGCGGGGAACGGTCGGCCCGGAGGTGAGGTCCTTCCGGGGGATCCCCTACGCCACAGCCGCCCGCTTCGCCGCGCCGCGCCCGGCCGCCGCGTGGACCGGCGTACGGGACGCCACCACGCCCGGCAAGCCCTGCGCGCAGCCTGTCGGGTACCCGATCGGCAAGTACAGCACCGAGGAGGACTGCCTCAACCTCAACGTCACCACTCCGGTCGGCAAGCGTGGAAAGCTGCCGGTGATCGTGTGGATCCACGGCGGCAGCATGATGTACGGGATGGGGGACCTGTACGGTCCCGACCGGCTCGCGGCCGGCGGCGCCGTCGTGGTGTCGATGAACTACCGCCTGGGTGTCACCAGCTTCCTGACCCACCCGTCCCTGACGGAGTCGGGCAGCCTCGCACTGGACGATCAGCGCGAGGCGCTGCGCTGGGTGCGCAAGAACATCCGGGCATTCGGCGGCGACCCGGGCAATGTGACGATCATGGGCCAGTCCGGCAGCGGCTTCAGCGTCTGCGGCCAACTCGCCTCCCCGGCGTCCGCGGGGCTGTTCCACCGGGCGATCATCCAGAGCGCGCCCTGCGACACCCCGGGCACCGCCTCCCGCACCCGGGCCGAGGCCCAAGCCGACAACGACGAGGTGATCGAGAAGGTGGTCAAGGACGCGATCGAGGCGAAGGACTGCACGAACCCCGCCGACGTGGCAGGCTGCCTGCGCGAGGTCCCGATCGAAAGGCTGCTGGAGGCCTACGGCACAAATCGGGAGCCGCGCCCGGTCAGCGGCACGCCCGCCCTGCCGCTCCCGGTCGACGAAGCCCTTCGCACCGGCCGGTTCAACCGGGTCCCCGTCCTCATCGGCGTCAACCACGACGAGGAGAACGGGATGATCATCGGCGAGGAACTGGTGACCGGCACGCCCATGCCGGCCGAGGCGTACGAGCCCGCCGTCAGGCAGGAGCACGGCAAGAAGGCCGACGCCGTACTGAAGCGCTACCCGCTGGGCACCTCGGCAGGGCAGACGCTGGCGAGGGTGAAGACCGACTCGATCTGGTCCGTACCGACCCTCGACACCGCCCGCGCGCTGTCACGGTGGACCCCCACTCGGATGTACGAGTTCGCCGACCAGGACACCCCCTGGTACGCGGGCTACCCAACGCCGAGCTTCCCGGTTGCCGCTCAGCACTTGGCTGAGCTGCCGTACATTTTCGACCTGGACCTGTTCGACAAGCTGTCACCCCGGCAGGCCCTGCTCGGTGACCGGATGATCGGAGCCTGGACGCGCTTCGCCGCCACCGGCGACCCCAACGGTGGCGGCGAAGCGGCCTGGCCCCTCCTGCGCGACAACCACAGCCAATCCGGCTGGCACGTACAGTCCCTGACCTCTGGAGACTGGAAGCGCGCCGACTTCGCCAAGGACCACAACTACCACTTCTGGACCACCGGCAAGATCTGAGCGCCCACCGCCTCACCGCCCCGGCGGCTGGCCTCGTCTACCGACCAGGCCAGCCGCCCAGCTGCGCCGTCATTTTGATGTTGATCGAGCGATGGCATGGAGCCCCGCGCGGTGGCTGCTGTGATCTCGCCAGTGAAGGTCATGCCCAAGGAGGCGCTGGCAGACTGAGGGACATGCGTGCTGACCGGGCGATCCTCTTCAAACTGGCGACCAACGACCGATTCGAACAACTCGTGAGGGGACTCCCCGGCGGCGAGGCGAACGCCTACCGCGCGGCCTCGCGGTACGTCGCGGGCCGCACTCGCGACGAGGCCCTGCAGGTCACCTCCGACCAACTCGGCAAGGGCCACGGCGTCAGTCTGGACCTGTTCGGCGAGCTGTCCACCGATGCGGCCGCGGCTGCCAAGATCGTCGACGAGTACCTCGAGTTGGCCAAGCTGATCCCGCCACCGCCGGCAGACGTCTGGCTGGCCGTCGATCTGTCCCACCTGGCCCTGGACCTCGATCCCAGCGGTTGCGCGGACCTTCTCGCCAAGCTGGTCGAGGCGCTGCCGCCGGGCCGCCGGGTTCAGGTCGGCGCCGAGGACAACGGCCGGGCCGACAAGATCCTGGAGTGCGTGCTCGACGTAGCGGGCCGCGGTCTGGCGGATCGCCTCGGCGCGACCGTGCAGGCCAATCTGCAGCGCTCACCGGAAGACGCCGACGCCCTGACCGCCGCCGGCGTACAGGTCCGGCTCGTCAAGGGCGCGTACGTCGAACCGTCCGGAGCTCACCCGTACGGCGAGCCGACCGACATCGCCTACCTCCAGTTGGCCCACCGCCTCGCGGCCAGTGGATCGCCCTGGTCCCTCGCGACCCACGACGGGCGAGTCCGCGAAGCAGTCCTGCTGTCCGTCGGCCCCGTCCCCGTCGAGCACCTCCTCGGCGTCCGCCCCGAGGTGCTCGACCAGTTGAGAGCCCGCGTCATTCCAACCCGCGTCTACGTGCCCTACGGCCCCGACTGGTTCCGCTACTGGCTCCGCCGCGTCGCCGAATCCCGCGGTGCCTGACCAGAGCTAGCCGCGAGGTTCCTCGGCGACTCTGTTCGGCATGAACGAGACGGCGACGACCAGCAAGACGGCCGCGGCCGCAGCGCCGTAGTACACGTCGTGGATGGCAGGGGCGAGTACGTCGCCCGACAGATGCTCCAGGTCCTCGTGGCTCGCTCCGAGCCGCGAGGCGACGACGGCGTTGGCGACTGCGCCGAACACGGCGACCCCGACGGCGCTGCCGACCGATCGGGCGAACATGTTGGCCCCGGTGACCACGCCACGGGTCTGCCACGCCACGGACGACTGCGCGGCCACGACACCAGGCGAGGCGGTGAAGCCGAGTCCGAGGCCGATCACGAAGCACGTCATCGCCAGGTAGAGCACCGGACTGTCAGGGTTCACGGTCAGCAGTAGTGCGGCGCCGATCACCACGATGACGGCGCCGAGCAGCATCGTGGTCCTGAACCCGAGCCGCAGATACAGCCGCCCTGCCAATGACGCCGCGATCGGCCATCCCAAGGTCATCGCCGCCAGCGCGAAGCCGGCCACCAGCGCCGAGGTCCCGAGCACGCCCTGCGCATACAGCGGCACGTACGTCGACAACCCGACCATCAGCACGCCGACCAGCAGAGCGGAGGAGTTCGCCGAGTTCAGCACCCGCTGTCCCAGCACCCAGGGAGGGAGCACGGGCTCGGCCGCCCGCCGCTCGACCAGCGCGAACGCCACCAGCAGCATGACCGCGGCGACCAGGATGAGGATGCTGGTGACGGAATCCCAGGACCACATCACGCCGCCCTCGAGCAGTCCCAGCAGCAGCAACGAGGTACCCACCGTGAGCAGGATCGTGCCCCAGTAGTCGATCTTGTGCCGCGCCTTCTCTTTGACGTCCTCGTGGAACCGCCGCAGCAGCACCCAGGCGGCGGCCAGGCCGAGCGGGATGTTCACGAAGAAGATCCAGCGCCACGAGATGTAGTCCGAGAAGACGCCGCCGAGGGTCGGCCCGACGAACGAGGCGATCCCCCAGACGCTGGCGATGTAGCCCTGCACCCGGGCCCGCTCGGCGACGCTGTAAATGTCACCGACGATCGTCATGCCGATCGGCTGGATCGCGCCGGCGCCGAGTCCCTGGATCAGCCGGAAGGCGATCAGCGACGGCATGCTCCAGGCGAATCCGCAGAGCACCGAGCCGAGCACGAACAGCCCGACCCCGAACAGCATCAGCGGCTTGCGGCCGCGCTGGTCGGCGAGCTTGCCGTAGATCGGTACCGAGACCGCCTGGGCGAGCAGGTAGATCGAGAACAGCCAGGGGAACTGGGTGAAGCCGCCGAGGTCCGCCACCACCGAGGGCACCGCGGTCGCCAGGATGGTCGCGTCGATCGCGACCAGTCCGATGCTCAGCATCACCGCGAGCAGGATCGGCCCACGCGCCGAGCGCAGTCCCACGGCCTCCCGCTCGACCCGTTCAGTAGTCATGACAAAGGGCAACTTACGGGATCGGACATCGATTCCCGAGTGCCTGCCCGCCAGCTGAAACGAACCGAAGGTGCCCGGCGCCGGTCAGCGGGCGGTCAGTGCCTGGTCGAGGATGTGCGACCACTGCCGTACGACGCCGCGCCGGCGCGCGCTGTCGTCCGTGAGCAGATCGGCGAGGCCGAGCCCGCGAGCCATGTCCAGCACGCCCTGTACGGTTTCGCGAACGCCCGGAGTCCGCTCACTCACGTCCAGCACGTCCAGCAACGTCCGGTGCGCCTGCCGACCGACATGCGCCTCCAACCGGACGATCTGCTTCCGCAGCGGCTCCTCTGTCGATGCCGCGACCCACAGATGCAGAGCCGCCCGGAACAGCGGTCCCGTGTAAACGTCCGCGAGCATCCCGACGATCGCGGCGGTCCGGCCCTCGCCATCAGGCAGCGATGACGCCTGCTCCCGGATCTCGGCCAACCGCACCTCGGTCATGTATTCGACCGCCGCCGCGAACAGATCCGCGCGAGTCGGGAAGTGATGCTGCGCAGCCCCCCGCGACACCCCGGCCCGGGCCGCGACCACCGAAACGGTGGTCGCGGCATAGCCCACCTCCGAGAGCGACTCCACCGCCGCCGCGAGCAGTTTCTGCCGGGTCACCCGGCTCCGATCCTGCTGCGGCGCGCGCAGCGCCTCACTCACCGAAACTCCGAGCTAGGCACCCGCGGCCTCCCGGGCTCTGAGCTCGCGCCGCAGGATCTTGCCAGAGGCGGCCTTCGGCACCGCATCGATGAACTCCACCTGCCGCACTTTCTTGTACGGCGCGACGCGGGCGGCGACGTAGTCGATCACGTCCTGCTCGGACAACTCGACCCCCGGCATCGGCACCACGAACGCCTTCGGTACCTCGTCGCCAGCAGCCTGTACGCCGATCACCGCGGCATCCGCGATCCGCTCGTCGGTCAGCAACACGGCCTCCAGTTCGGCCGGCGGCACCTGGTACCCGTGGTACTTGATCAGCTCCTTCACCCGGTCGACGACGTACAGGTAGCCCCGCGCGTCAACACGGCCGATGTCGCCGGTGTGCAGCCAGCCCTCCCGGTCGATGGTCGCCTCGGTCTCCGCCGGCCGGCCGAGGTATCCCTTCATCACCTGTGGACCGCGGATCCAGACCTCACCGGGCTCACCCTCGCCCACATCGTCGCCATCGGCACCGACCAGCCGCAGCTCGGTGGACGGGAAAAGCTTGCCCACGGCACCGGGCGGCGGATCCTGGTCATCCTGCGGTACTGCGTGGGTGCCCGGCGAGAGCTCGGTCATTCCGTAGCACTGCAGAACAGTGTGCAGACCGAGCCGCTTCGCGCAGGCCTCAGCGAGTTCCCCGTCCAGCGGGGCCGCCGCGGACGTCAGCCACTTCAGCGACGACAGGTCCTTCCCGTCCACCGCCGGGTGCTTCGCGAGTGCCAGCACGATCGGCGGCGCGACGAAAGCCCGGGTGATCTTCTGCACGTCGAGCGTGGTGAGGAACTGCTCCAGGTCGAACTTCGGCAGCACCACCACGGTCGCGCCCAACCGCAGCGGCATGTTCAGCAGCACCGTCAGCCCGTAGATGTGGAAGAACGGCAGAATCGCGATGATCCGCTCGCCCTCGCCCATCGCGATCATGACCTCGCCCTGCGCGATGTTCGTCGCGATGTTCCGGTGCGTCAGCATCACCCCCTTGGCCGCGCCGGTGGTCCCACTCGAATACGGCAGTACTGCGATGTCCTCCGCCGGATCGATCTCTACCACGGGCTCGGGCCCGGTGGACGCCACCAGCTCCATCACCGACCGGTACCCCTCGGCCGCGTCGCAGACGATGATCTCCCGTACGTCGGTCCCTTCGATCGCCGCCGTGGCCACCGGCAGGAAGAGCGAAATTGTCACCAGCAATTTCGCCTTCGAGTCCACCAACTGTTTGTGCAGCTCGTCGGCCGTGTAGAGCGCGTTGACCGTCGTCACCGTGGCCCCGGCGCGGGTGGCGCCGTAGAAGACGACCGGGTAGAGGATCGTGTTCGGGCTGTACAGCGCGACCACGTCACGGTGCTTGATCCCTAGCTCCGCGAGCCCGGCCGCCATCCGTCTGGTCATCCCGTCGAGCTGGGCGTAGCTGATCTCTCTGCCACTGACGCCGTCCACCAGAGCGATCCGGTTGCCGTACTCCTGGGCGCGGCCGAGCACCGCGTCGTGGATCGGCACCTCAAGCACTTCGACGGGCGGGAACTCGCTGTACATGACCACGGGCGGGTCCTTTCACCTCGGGGGTTTTGGAGGAAGACTCTGACCGAATCAGTACGACTTGGGTAGGCCAAGACTGTGCTGCGCGACAAAGTTGAGGATCATCTCCCGGCTGACCGGTGCGATCCGGGTGGCCCGGGCCGCGGCGACCAGCGAGGCGACGCCGTACTCGACTGTCATCCCGTTGCCGCCGAGTGACTGGACCGCCTGGTCGGTGGCGCGGACGGTCGCCTCGCCGGCGGCGTACTTGGCCATGTTGGCGGCCTCACCCGCGCCGAGGTCGTCGCCCGCGTCGTACAGGGCGGCTGCCTTCTGCATCATCAGGCGGGCCAGTTCGAGCTCGATCTTGCACTGGGCCAACGGGTGCGCGATCCCTTGGTGGGCGCCGATCGGGCCCTTCCAGACCTGGCGTTCCTTGACGTAGGCAACGGCTTTGTCGAGAGCGTGCCGGCCGATCCCGATCGCGAACGCGGAAGCCATGATCCGCTCCGGGTTGAGCCCGGCGAACAGCTGCATCAGCGCCGCGTCCTCGGAACCGACGAGGGCCTCGGGTGGCAGTTGGACATCGTCGAGGAAGAGGGAGAACTGCTTGTCCGGGCTGATCAGATCCATCTCGATCTTCCGGAACTCGACGCCTTCAGCAGTCGTCGGCACGATGAACAAGGCGGGTTTCAGGTTGCCGGTCTTCGCGTCCTCGGTCCGCCCAACTACCAGGACGGCGTGGGCGACGTCGAGCCCGGAGATGTAGACCTTGCGACCGGACAGCGACCAGCCCTTGTCCGTACGCCGTGCGGTCGTGGTGATGTTGTGCGAGTTCGAGCCGGCATCGGGTTCGGTGATCGCGAACGCCATCGTGGTCGAGCCGTCCGCAAGGCCGGGCAGCCACTGTTCCTTCTGCCCGTCGGTGCCGAAGCGGGTGATCACCGTGCCGCAGATCGCCGGCGACACGACCATCATCAGCAACGGGCAACCGGCCGCGCCGAGTTCCTCCAGCACGATCGACAGGTCCGCCATGCCACCGCCACCGCCGCCGTACTGCTCGGGCAGGTTCACGCCGAGGTAGCCGAGCTTGCCCGCCTCCTGCCAGAGCTCGGTGGTCTGACCGCCGGAGCGGGCCCGCTCGTTGAAGTAGGCGTACCCGTACTTCCGGCCCAGCTCGCGGACCGCCGTCCGCAGCGCGCGGCGTTCTTCGGTCTCAACGAAGCTCATGCGATCTCCTCGGCTTGTACTACGGCCAGCACGGCGCCGACCTCAACCTGCTGACCTGCAGCGACCCGGAGCTCCGCGACGATCCCGGCGGCCGGCGCGGAGATGGTGTGCTCCATCTTCATCGCCTCCAGCCAGAGCAACGGCTGCCCTTCCTCCACTACATCACCGACAGCAACCCCAACCCGGACCACAGTGCCGGGCATCGGCGCAAGCAACGACCCGGCCGCCACCTGCTGCGAAGGATCCTTGAACCTCTCCACCGGCGTCAGCGCCACCGCGCCCAACGCCGAATCCACACAAACCAGCCCGTCGTACGCCGCAACCGCGAACACCCGCCGCACCCCACCCACCTCGAGCACGACCTCTTCGGCGGTCGCACTCACGATCCGCACGTCGATGCCGTCGACGCTAACCCCGTCTCGCCCCACCCGATAGGCCACCTCGTACGCCGAGCCCCCCACCGCAAACATCTTCCTCTGCCCCTGCGACGGCAGATTCCGCCACCCACTAGGCAACCGCCCCTGCACCCTCGCCCCACTCCGCCGCCCAGCCGCATCAGCCACAGCCGCCACCACCGCAGCCAACTCCTCCAACCGCTCCTGATCAGTGCTTGCGTCCGAAGAACTGGAGGGACGTCCCGCTAGTTCTTCGGACGTAAGCGACAGATCCAGCGCGTGGCGGTCGAAGAAGGCGGTGTCGGTGTCGCCTGCGAGGAAGGCCGGGTGGCGCAGGACCCGGATGAGCAGATCGCGATTGGTTCGTACGCCGTGGATCTTCGCCCGGCTCAACTCCGCAGCCAATCGAGCGGTCGCCTGGTGCCGCGTTGCTCCCCAGACGATCACCTTGGCCAGCATCGCGTCGTAGTACGGCGAGACCTCGGACCCACTCACCACCCCCGAATCCACCCGCAACCACGGCATCCCTTCCCGGGGCCCACCCGCCCCGAACTCCGCCGCAGTCGCGCTTCCCGCCGAACCGCCGATCCCCGTCGCGCCTCCGGTCGAACTGCCGATCCCCGTCGCGCCTCCGGTCGAACTGCCGACCCCGGCCAGTTCGAAGCGGTGTAGGCGGCCGGTTTGGGGTTGCCAGTTGTGGGCTGGGTCCTCGGCGTACAGGCGGACCTCGATCGAGTGGCCGACCGGTTCGGGGGGCTCGGGCGGCAGCGCTTCGCCGGCGGCCACCGCGAACTGCAGCGCCACCAGGTCCAGCCCGGTCGTGGACTCCGTCACCGGATGCTCGACCTGCAGCCGCGTGTTCATCTCCAGGAAGAAGAACTGACCGTCGTCATCGGCAAGGAACTCCACCGTCCCGGCGCCGACGTACTCGATCGCCGCAGCCGCCTTCCGCGCCGCCTCGAACAGGGCGGCCCGCATCGACGGAATCCGTTCCACCAAAGGCGAAGGCGACTCCTCCACCACCTTCTGATGCCGCCGCTGGATCGAGCATTCCCGCTCACCAACAGCCCAGATCGTGCCGTACCGATCCGCCATCACCTGAACCTCGATGTGCCGACCGGTCGCCAGATACCGCTCGCAGAACACCGTGCCGTCACCGAACGCGGACAACGCCTCAGCCGACGCAGCCTCGATCTCCGCGGCAAGATCCTCCAGCCGCTGCACCACCCGCATCCCGCGCCCACCCCCGCCCGCGGACGCCTTCACCAGCACCGGCAGGTCCTCGGCAGACACCTCGGCCGGAGTCAGCTCGTCCAGCACCGGCACCCCGGCGGCCGACATCAGCTTCTTCGCCTCGATCTTCGAGCCCATCGACTCGATCGCCTCGGCCGGCGGCCCGATCCAGACCAGCCCGGCCGCCTCGACGGCCCGCGCGAAGTCCGCGTTCTCGGAAAGGAAGCCATACCCCGGGTGCACCGCATCCGCACCCGCCTTGAGCGCCGCCTCGATCACCAACTGCGCTCGCAGATAGGTCTCACCCGGGCTGTTTCCCGGCAAATGAACGGCCGCGTCCGCGTCTCCGACGTACGGCATCGAAGCGTCGGCGGTCGAGTGCACGGCAACGCAGCCCAGCCCGAGCGACCGGGCCGTCCGGAAGACCCTGCGCGCGATCTCGCCGCGGTTGGCGACCAGGACGGACGTGATCCCTCGAGTTGAAGTCATGCCGATCACATCCGGAAGACGCCGAAGTTGGCGCCGTCGAAGCGGGTTCCCTCGACCGGGGCCGAGTGGATGGCGGACAGGCACAGGCCGAGCACGGTCCGGGTGTCGCGCGGGTCGATCACCCCGTCGTCATAGAGCCGCCCGGACAGGAACATCGGCAGCGACTCTGCCTCGATCTGCCCTTCCACATAGGCCCGCATCGCGGCGTCGCCGTCCTCGTCGTACGGCTGGTTCTTCGCGGCCGCGGCGGCACGCGCCACGATCGACAGCACCCCGGCGAGCTGCTGCGGACCCATCACCGCGGACTTCGCCGACGGCCAGGCGAACAGGAACCGCGGATCGAACGCCCGCCCACACATCCCGTAGTGCCCGGCGCCGTAGGACGCGCCCATCAGGATCGACACGTGCGGCACGCGGGAGTTCGAGACCGCGTTGATCATCTGCGCACCGTGCTTGATGATCCCGCCCTGCTCGTACTCCTGCCCGACCATGTAGCCGGTCGTGTTGTGCAGAAAGATCAACGGCACCGACGCCCGGTTCGCCAACTGGATGAACTGCGCGGCCTTCTGCGACTCCTCGCTGAACAGCACCCCGCGCGCGTTCGCCAGGATGCCGACCGGATACCCGTGCACCGACGCCCACCCGGTCGCGAGCGACGACCCGTACAGCGGCTTGAACTCGTCGAACACCGACCCGTCCACCACCCGGGCGATCACGTCCCGCGGATCGAACGGGATCTTCAGATCACCCGGCACGATCCCGAGCAGTTCGTCCGCGTCGTACAAGGGATCCTCGTACTCCGCTGCCGGTGGCGGGCCCTGCTTCTTCCAGTTCAGCCGCGCCACGATCTGCCGGCCCAGCCGGATCGCATCCGGCTCGTCCACCGCGAAGTAGTCCGCCAGCCCCGAGCGGCGCGCATGCATCGCGGCACCGCCGAGGGACTCGTCGTCCGCATCCTCACCGGTCGCCATCTTCACCAGCGGCGGTCCGGCCAGGAACACCTTCGCGCCGCCGTCGACCATCACGACGTAGTCGCTCATGCCCGGGATGTACGCGCCACCCGCGGTGGAGTTGCCGAACACCAGCGCGATGGTCGGGATCCCCTCGGCCGACAACCGGGTGAGATTGCGGAACATCGCCCCGCCGGGGATGAAGATCTCCTTCTGCGTCGGCAGATCCGCGCCGCCCGACTCGACCAGACTGATCACCGGCAGCCGGTTCGCCCGCGCGATCTCGTCCGCCCGCAAGGCCTTGCGCAGCGTCCACGGATTGCTGGCGCCGCCCTTGACCGTCGGATCATTCGCCGTGATCAGGCACTCGACGCCTTCCACCACGCCGATCCCCGTCACCAGACTCGCCCCTACCGTGAAGTCGGACCCCCACCCGGCCAGCGGCGACAACTCCAGGAACGCCGAGTCCGGATCCAGCAGCAACTCGATCCGCTCCCGCGCCAGCAACTTCCCCCGCTGGTGGTGCCGCGCCACATACTTCTCACCCCCACCCGCCAACGCCTTCGCATGCTCGACCTCCAACGCCCCCAACTTCTCCAGCATCGCTTTCCGATTAGCGCTTGCGTCCGAAGAACCGTGGGGCAGGCCCCTCGCTCCTTCGGACGTAACGGAGGTAGTCATGCGGTGAACCCCAGTCGTTTGGCTGCGAGGGCGGTGAGGATCTCGGTGGTGCCGCCGCCGATGGCGAGGATCTTCTGGTCGCGGTACTGGCGTTCCACCTCGGCCTCGCGCATGTAGCCGAGGCCGCCGTGCAACTGGAGCGCCTGGTCGCAGACCCACTGCCCGGCCTCGACCGCGGTGTTCTTGGCGAAGCACACCTCGGCGATCACGTCGTCGCCTTCCGAGGCCCGGTGGACCACCTCGTGCACGTAGACCCGTGCGACGTCGATCCGCCGCGCCATTTCGCTGAGTGTGTGCTGAACGCTCTGCCGAGAGATCAGCGGCTGCCCGAAGGTCTCCCGGGCCCGGCACCACGAGACAGTCAGGTCCAACGCCCGCTGCGCCCCGGCGTACGCCTGCACTGCCAGCGTCAACCGCTCAGCGACGAAGTTCTGCGCGAGCTGAACGAATCCAGACCCCTGTACGCCGACCAGGTTGGCAACTGGGACTCGGACATCGGTGAAGGACAACTCCGCCGTGTCCGAGCAGAGCCACCCCATCTTCTCAAGCTTGCGCGACACCACGAATCCAGGCGTGCCGCGTTCGATCACGAGCAGGCTGACTCCGTGCGAGCCGGGCTCGTCGGTCCGGACCGCAGTGGTGACGAAGTCCGCGCGACAGCCCGAGGTGATGTAGGTCTTCGAGCCGTTGACGACGAACGTGTCCCCGTCGCGGCGAGCCGTAGTACGGAGGGAGGCGACGTCGGATCCACCGTCAGGTTCGGTGATCGCGAGCGAGCCGATCAGGTGACCCTCCAGCGTCGGCCGGACCCACCGGTCGATCTGCTCCTGGTTGCCTGCGGCAATGATGTGCGGCACGGCGATCCCACAGGTCAGCAGCGACGCGGACAGCCCGCCGGAGCCGCCCGCGTAGTGCAACTCCTCGACCACAGTGATCGCATCGGCCAGCGTGCCACCGCCTCCGCCGGCCTCCTCAGGAAACCCGACTCCGAGCAGCCCCAGCTTGCCCGCCTTCTCGTGCAAAGACCGCGGCAGCTCACCGTCCCGCTCCCACTGATCGAGATACGGCATCACCTCAGCGCCCACGAACCGCCGTACCGTCTCCCGCAACGCCTTCCGCTCAGCCGTTGCGTCCGAAGAACTGTGGGGCAGGCCCCTCGCCTGTTCGGACGCAAGCGTGTTCACAGCAGTACCTCCGGTACGTCGACGTAGCGCGACCGCAACCACTCACCGACCGCCTTCGCCTGGGGGTCGAACCGCGCCTGCGAGGCGACTCCTTCACCCAGCAGACCTTTGACCACGAAGTTCAGCGCCCAGAGATTCGGCAGCACGTGCCGGGTGACCACCAGTTCCCTTGTCTCCGGCAACAACTCCTGGAACAGCTCGACGGTCAGCGTGTGCGCCAGCCAGCGCCAGGCAGTCTCGTTCCGGACCCAGACCCCGACGTTCGCGTCGCCACCCTTGTCGCCGCTGCGAGCACCCGCCACTCGGCCCAGCGGAACCTCCCGGGTCAGCGATCGCGCCGGGCGTCCTGCCGCCACCAGTTGCGGCAACGGCATCGGGAGCCCGGCGTCCTCCGCGTCGACCAGCGGCTGTGTCTCGGCCGCCGGCTCGATCACTTTGCGCGTCCCGTCTGGCAGGACGACGACATGCGACACCTCGCCGGCGTCGACGAATCCCGCCGTGAACACCCCGTACGGCGCGCCGTCGCCCGGCGGAGCCGTCACGTGGAATCCCGGGTAGCTCGACAGCGCGAGTTCAACGGCGGCGCTGGAGAATCCCCGGCCGACCACTTTCGGATCGGGATCCTTCACCTCGCACCTCAGCTTGACACTCGCCTGTTCCTCGGTCTCCGCATTCGGCTTCTCGGCCCAGACGACCGTCCACTTCAGCTCGGCCGGCTTGGTCCGCAGAGACCGCTCGAGTTGGTCCTTCACCAGGTCGGCCTTCGCCTCGAGTTCGAGTCCGGTCAGCACGAACGCGATCTCGTTCCGATACCCGCCGACCGCGTTGAGAGACACCTTGTACTTCGGGGGAGGTGGTTCGCCCTGGACCCCGGAGAGCTGGATCCGATCCAGGCCGATCTCTTCGAGTTGGACGGAATCCACCCGGGCCGTGACGTCCGGACCGGCGTACCGGGCGCCGGTGATCTCGTAGAGCAGTTGCGCCTTGACGGTGTCGATCGTGACGGCGCCACCGGTCCCGTCGTGCTTGGTGATCACGCTGCTGCCGTCCGCGTGGATCTCGGCGATCGGGAATCCCGGTCGGCCGAGATCGCGCAGTTCGTGGAAGAACGCGTAGTTGCCGCCGGTCGCCTGACACCCGCACTCGATCACGTGTCCGGCGATCACAGCACCCGCGAGTTCGTCGTACTGGTCCCGCTTCCAGCCATGGTGCGCGGCGGCGGGTCCGACGATCACCGAGGCGTCGGTGACGCGGCCCGTGACGACGACGTCGGCTCCCGCCTGGAGTGCTTCCGCGATACCCCAGGCGCCGAGGTAGGCGTTGGCTGTGAGGGGTTTACCGAGGTCGAGCTCGTCCACGCGGGGCAGGAGATCGTCGCCTTCGACGTACGCGATCTTTGGGTGCAGGCCGAGCTTGTCGGCGAGCTGCTGGATGGCTTCGGCAAGCCCAGCCGGGTTGAGGCCGCCGGCGTTGCTGACCACCGCGATGCTGCGGTCCAGCGCCTCGCCGAGCCCAGCCTCCAACTGCTTGAGGAACGTCTTCGCGTAGCCGAGCGACGGGTCCTTGAGCCGGTCCCGACCGAGGATCAACATGGTCAGTTCGGCGAGGTAGTCCCCGGTCACCACGTCGAGCGGCCCACCGGTGACCATCTCCTGGAAAGCACTGAACCGGTCGCCGTAGAACCCGGAGGCATTCCCGATCCGAATCGGCTTGCTCACGCTTGTCCACCGCCGCTCATGCGAACTGTCCCGGCTGCCGCCCCTTGCCGGGCGGCCCCGCGAATGCCTGGATGATCCCGAGCCACTCCTCCGCCTCAGCACCCACCGCCCGTACGTCGAGGTCGTCGCGGTGCCGGCGTTGCGTCGCGAGCAGGCAGAAGTCCAACGCCGAACCAGTCACCCGCTGGTCCGCATCCTCCGGTCCCCACGACCACTGCTGCCCGTCCGGGCCCTGAAGTTCCACGGAGAACTCCGCGCTCGGCGGTGTGCGGTCGTTCAGCAGGTAGGCGAAGTTGCGTGTCCGTACGGCGAGGTGTGCCACGTGCCTGAGCCGGCTCGACGGCTGCCTGGTGATCCCGAGCGCGTCGGCGACATCCTGCCCATGCGCCCAGGTCTCCATCAGCCGCGCGGTCGCCATCGAGGTCGGACTCATCGGCGGCCCGAACCACAGCAGCTTCTCGCCGGCCGGCACAGCCTTCAGCGCATCCGCCAACTCGACCCGCGTCTGCCGCCAGTGGATCAACAGCTCCGCGGGCGGCAACGTAGCGATCTCGGTAGCGCCCTCGTCGACGTAAGAGGTCGGACTCTCCATCGCCTGCTTGAGCGTGGCGGTGAACTCGTCCGGATCGGTCGCGGCCAGGTGCGCGGCCTCGTCGGTCCAGACCAGATGGGCGATCTGATGAGCGACAGTCCAGCCCTCGGCCGGCGTCGGCGTAGCCCATCCATCAGCCGCCAATCCACCCACCAGCAGATCCAGCTCAGCGCTCTCGGCCCACAGATCGGCAAGTACTTCGTCCAGTTGCACGCGGACTCCCCTGCTAGCAGCAGTCAGTCGTCCGAGCCTCCCACCCCACCCAAAAAGAATCAAGCCTGCTTGTTTTTCCCGATCGGACGGGCTCGACTATCTCCTTTACGCATTTCACTATCTGGAATGTGGTCAGCGCCGCCCACTCAAGCTGACTGGTCACGGAAAGTAGGGGAATGGTTACTGTGCTCACTATCGTGGTCGGGTGCGTACTTTTGTGAGCAGGGCTGGCCATGGATCTCGGTAGGCCGATCAGTACGGTGGTGCCGTCGTTGGACGGGCCGGTGTTGCAGGTGCTGGCGCGGGCCGACCGGATGCTGTCCGGGCGGCAGATTCATCGGCTGGCCGGGGCGGGCAGTGTCGCCGGCGTGCGATTGATCCTGCAGCGCCTGACGATGACGGGCCTGGTGCATGTGCACGAGTCCGGCAACGCGTTGCTGTACAGCCTGAACCGGAAGCATCTGGCCGCTCAGGCGGTCGAGTTGCTGGCCGATCTGCGCGGCACCTTGATCAGCGGGCTTCGGGCGGAGATCTCGGCGTGGAGCATCGCACCGATCCACGCCGGCCTGTACGGCGCTGCCGCCCGCCGCGACGACGATGCACCAGCCGGGGATCTGGACAGTGATGTCGACCTGCTGCTGATCCGGCCCGATGAAGTTGCCGCCGACAACTTTCTCTGGGAGGAGCAGGCCGCCGAACTGCTCCGGACCATCGTCGACATGACCGGCAACCCGGCCCAGCTCTACGAACTCAGCCGGACCGAACTGGCCGGCCACGTCACCACCGACGAGCCGATCGTCGACACCTGGTGCAACGAGTCCGTTCACCTCCACGGACCCGACTTCGCCAGCCTGCTCCGCGGCCTCAACGCCGACCGCGACCCGATCCTCCTCACTCTCTGAACCGCCTCGACGAACATCCGATGCCGGACGGCTTCAGCGGAAGGTGTCGAGCTTGGCTGCCACCTGGTCGAAGACTTCGCGCTCGTGCTCCTTCGGGGCGTAGACGACGAGTTCGTTGAAGCCGACCCCGCGGTAGCGCTCGACCAACCGGGCGAAGCCGTCTACCGAGGCCCACGGATCGAGCTTCCCGTACGCCAGCAGGATCCGCCGGATCTCCCGGCCGCCGAGCAACTCGTCCAGCACCCGCACGCGTTCGACCGATGCCTCGTAGAAGTCCGCCTCGTCGGCAGCGCCCGGGAAGCTCGTCCACCCATCCCCATGCGCAGCCGTGACCACCAGAGCCCGCGGAGCGTTCGCCGCGACGATCAGCGGCAGCCGGTCCTGCACGACCCCGGGCGCCATCGAGGCCTGCGAGTACGGGTAGTACGGCCCGTCGTGATCCGAGACATCGCCGGAAAGCAACCGCGAGACCACCGCGACGAACTCGCTCAGCCGCTCGCTCCGCTCCCGCGCCGTCCACAGCGGCACCCCGGCCATCGCGTGGTCAGTCGGCCACAGCCCGGACCCGATGCCGAAGTCGAACCGCCCGCTGGACACGTGGTCCATCGTCAGCGCCTGCTTCGCGAGCACGGTCGGGTGCCGGAACACCAGGTTCGCGATCAGCAGCCCGACCCGGATCCGCGTGGTGGTCGCGGCCCACCCGGTGATCACCGTCGGCCCGTCCAGGACCGGAATCGCCGGATCCCGCGGATTCCGCAGGTTGTCCCCGGTCCACAGCCCGTCGAAACCGGCCGACTCCGCGATCCCCGCCCAGTACGACGCGTCGTCCCACCCGGCCGGATTCACCTTCAACCCGAAGCGCATGAAGTCCCTTCCCCTTGTTGTCGCGCTCAGCCTGCCACGGTCCCCGCCTGCGCCGCTTGCGATCTGCAGGAAGAGGCAAAGCAACCCCGGCGAACTGTTGACAGAGATCAGATATCTGACTAATTTCGCGACAGTTCCGGTGCGATGGCGGTGTCGACGCCGCCATCCCACCGGGAAGTCACCCGTACGCCGTTGGGGCCGCTGCGGGCTGAGGTGCATGGCACGATGAACCACCGCTGTGACCTCGACGGAAGGATGGCCGTGAGCAGGAGCCCGATCTACCGCGAGGCCCAGGTGAAGCTGCGCGACTTCATCCGGTCCCGCGAACTGGGTCCCGGTGACCGGCTGCCGTCCGAGGCGATGCTGGCCGCCGAGCTCGGGGTCAGCCGACTTTCGTTGCGTGAGGCAACGAGAAGTCTGCAGACGCTGGGCGTGATCGAGGCCCAGCACGGCAACGGCTTGTTCGTGTCGAGCTTCTCGTTCCGGCCGTTGATCGAGCAGTTGCCGTACGGGCTGGCGGTACCGGGGATGGCGCTGGAGGAGATCCTGACCGCCCGCGAGGCGATGGAGGTCGGGCTGATGCCGGCGGTGGCGCGCCGGGCCGGCAGTGAGGAACTCGCCGAATGTGCTCGCCTGGCCGAGCGGATGGCGGAACTGGAGGCCGAGGGCAAGGAGATCACCGAGGTCGACCGCGCCTTCCATCTGCTGCTCTACAAGGGTTTGCGGAACCCGCTGGTGGACAACCTGATCGAGCTCTTCTGGGAGATCTTCGTCCGCCTGGGTGACGCGATCCCGGCACCCGTCGAGGGCGGTCGCGCGGCCGTCCACCTCCGCATCGTGGAGGCGCTGCAGGCCGGCGAGGCGATCGAAAGTATCCAACGCATGCAAGAACACTTCAACGACGTCCGAACCCGCTCCACCAAACTCCACACCCCCACCTAACCCCGCCCACCCCCGCCCCTGCCTTCCCCCGCCTGTGGTTTCGTGTGAGAGGTCAGATATCTGACTCCTCGCACTCCCGCCCGAGTTAGGAGCTGACCAATGCACGTCACTCGCACCCTGATCACCATCGGCCTGGCGCTCACAGTCGCCGGTACTGCGACCGCCGGCGCAACTGCTGGTTCCGCCACCGCCAAATGCCGTGAATCCGTACCCTTCCAGTCCGGCGTCGGCGGCTACGCGTCGTACCGGATCCCCGCGGTCGTCGAGGCCGCGGACGGCGCGGTGCTCGCCTTCGCCGAAGGGCGCCGGGGCGGCTCGTCCGACACCGGCGATATCGACATCGTGCTGCGCAAGTCCACCGACGGCGGCTGCACGTGGGGTCCGCAGCAACTTGTCGCCGACCACGGCACCAACACGATCGGCAACCCCGCTCCCGTCGTCGACCCTGCCTCCGGCGACCTCGTCCTGTTGAGTGTCCGGAACGGCCCCGTCACGGAAGCGCAGATCCTGCGTGGCGAGGCGAGTCCCGAGGACAGCCGCCGCGTCTTCGTCCAGCGAAGCACCGACGACGGCAAGACCTTCTCGGCGCCACAGGAACTCACGAGCGCCGTCAAACTGCCCGACTGGCGCTGGTACGCGACCACGCCCGGCCATGGCATCGCGCTGCGATCCGGCCGCCTGCTGATCCCGGCCAACCACTCCATCGCGCCACCCGCCGGCTCCACCGACACCGGCGCCGAGGCGAAGTACTACGGCGGCCACAGCCTGTACTCCGACGACGGGGGCCGCACCTGGCAGATCGGGTACGTCGACGACAAGCCCGACGGCTACATCAATGTCAACGAGTCGACCGCAGCCCAATTGCCCGACGGAAGGGTCTACTTCAACACCCGCGAGCACAACGGGACCGCGCCGGGCAACCGGGCCGACGCGTACTCCCTGGATGGCGGGAAGACCCTGCAGAAGCCGTTCCGCCCGCAGGCGACCCTGGTCGGACCGGTCGTCCAGGCAAGCTTGCTCTCCATCAGGGACCTGCTGATCTACTCAGGTCCTGCCGACCCGGCGGCGCGGGCAGCGATGACGCTGCGAGTGAGCAAGGACAACGGCGTCACGTGGGAGTCGGCGCTCGCCATCTCCGGCCTGCCCGCGGCGTACTCGGATCTCGTCGACCTCGACCAGAACACCGTGGGGCTGCTCTACGAGACCGGTGATTTCGGCGCCAACGAGACGATCACCTTCCGCCGGCTCGCCGTGAAGGACCTGCGCTGACCCCGAGGCTCAGCTGGCTTGCCGCCGACGGTGGCGGCGGACCGTCCAGATCCCGATCGCGATCAGCACCACCGCGAGGACGACCACCGCCGCCACCTGGCCGAACGTCTTCTCGACCTTGGCATAGGAGTGGCCGGCGAGGTACCCGATCAGGACCACGCCGGTCCCCCAAACCACCCCGCCCGCGGCATTGAAAGCGAGGAATCTCGGATAGTGCATGCCCGCGGTGCCGGCCAGCGCGGGCATCACAGCCCGCAGGAACGCGACGAAGCGTCCGAGGAAGACCGCGCTGCCGCCCCGGCGAGCCAGTTGCCGGCGGGCGGCGTCGATGCTGGCGCTTCGCCGTACCAGCAGTTGGGTCCGCAGTAGCCGCGGACCGAATTGGCGGCCGACCTCGTACCCCACGGTGTCGCCGATGATCGCCGCGGCCACGACAACGACGATCATCCACGGCAGCGACACGTGGCCGGCACTGGCAATGACCCCGCCGAGGACGGCCGCCGTCTCACCCGGCAGCACGAACCCGACGAACAGCGCATCCTCGGCGAATACCACCAACCCGACGAGGCCGTAGACAGGAAATCCCTGCAGCCCCAGCAGCCAGTCGGTGAACCGCCCGATCATGAACAAACCACACAACGATCATCCCTCCGCACTCCGGCCGGGGGATCCCCACCAGCACTACTACAGCGCCAGTTCCGGCTGGAGCTTCTTCGCGGGCCAGACTCGTTGCTTGCGGGCGGCGAGACTGGAGGCGGTCAGGCCGGCCACCAACCAGGCGACCAACACCAGCAGATCCGTGCCGAGGGATGCCCCGGAACCGCCGTACATGAGATGCCGCACCCCATCGATGGCGTAGCTCATCGGCAGCACGTGATGGAAGAAGTACAGCGGCGCCGGAATCGTCTGCCACGGGAAGGTCCCGCCCGCGCTGACCAACTGGATCACCATCAGCACCAACCCCAGGAACTTCCCGACGGCGCCGAACCAGGCCGACAACGCATGCAGGATCGCCACGAAAGTCACCGAGGCCAGCGCCAGGAACCCCGCTGTCAGCCAAGGATGCGCCGCATCGATCCCCAGCCCGAACACCACCGCGACGAACACCAGAACAGCCTGAATCGCCCCGAAGATCGCAGGCGGCAACCATCCACCGAGAGCGACCCGCACCGGCGACTGCAGGGCAGCAAGAGCGCGCGGCGACAGCGGTCGCACCAGCAGGAAGAGCACGTACGCCCCGATCCAGCAGGCCAAACTGAGGAAGAACGGCGCCAGCCCAGCGCCATAGCTGTCGGCCGTCGCCTGGGAGGTGTTCTTCAATCCCACTGGCGCACCCAGCGTCTCCGCAACGGCCTTCCGAGCCTCTGCCGACGGATCCGGGATCTGCTTCGCGCCGTTCGTCAGCGCCGTGTTGAGCTCAGTTGCCCCGGTCTTGAGCTTGCCGATGCCGGTCGCGAGGCTATTGACGCCAGTAAGCAATTGACCCTGACCGGTGACGGCCTGCTGTTCGCCGGTCGCGAGTTGCGAGGCGCCTGCCTGGAGACTCGCCACACCAGTCTTCAAGTCAGTCGCACCCGTGCTGAGCTTGGCGGCGCCGCTTGCGGCACTGCTGATCCCCGAGGTCAGGGCTGGCGTTGCGCTTGCCAGGGCGGAGGCGCCGTTCGAGACCTGTCGGGCGCCGGTGGAGAGCTGGTTCAGCTGCTTCGAGGTCGACTGGATCTTGGTGTTCGCCGTGATCACCGGGCCGCGCAGTTTCGCCGTCTCCGCGAGTACCTGATTGATCTGCGCCTGGGTGAACCCGCGCTCCTTCAGGCTTGTCGCCAGACCGGCGTCGATCGTGCTCAGGTCCTTCAGCAGCGTGCTGGAAGCAGTCGCCACCTGCTGCCCGACGCCCGCGATCTTCTCGTTGCCATCGGCAACTTGGTCCGCGCCGGTCGCCAGCGCCTTCGTCTGCGCGGGCAGGCCGGAGGTCTTCGTCTTCAGAGTGCCCAACCCTGTACTCAGCTGCCCGGCTCCGGACGCGAGATCGCTCGCGCCCTTGCCTGCTGTGCCGAGACCATTGGAGAGCTTTGTCGCGCCCGTGGAGAGTTGCTTCTGCGCGGTGTTCAGCTGGTTGGCACCCGTCTGCAACTGGACAACCCCGGTGTTGGCTGACGTCAGCCCGCTCTGCAGTTGCCCAGCGCCCGCTGCACCCTTCTCGACCTGCCCGTGGATCGTGCTGAACCCGGCCAGCAGCTTGCTCGCCGCGGTCTCGCTCACCTGGGCCGCCACGGTCTTGGTCACCTGCGCGACGACCTGGTTCGCGATCGTGTGCGCGAGGTAGTTGTTCGCGTCGTTGGTGGTCAGTTCGAGAGTCGCCTGCCGCGGTTGGAACTCCGCGCTCGAGGCCAGGTCGGCCGAGAAGGTCTTCGGCAGCACCAGCGCGAACTCGTACTTCCCGTCACTCACTCCCGCGGTCGCCTCAGCACGATCGACGCGATGCCAGTCGAAACTCTTCGACTTCACCAGTTCGTCGGCGACCTGCGGACCCACGGACAGCTTCTCGCCGGTGGACAGCGTGGTCCCCTCGTCCTCCACGACGACCGCGGTCGGGACCTTGTCGAGCCGCCCGTACGGATCGTGGTTCGCGTAGAGGTACAACCCGCCGTACAGCATCGGCACGCAGAGCATGGCCACCACCGCGAGCTTCGGCAACCGGCCGGCGGTCAGCCGCCGCAACTCACTCAAGGCCATCCGAACGGCGGTCATGCCTCGACCTCTGCTTCCTTCTCGATCGGCCGTGCACTTTCGATCGGTATGGCGGACTCGACAGGCGCAGCCGGCTCCACTTGGACAGGTTCGGGCGGTTCCACCGAGCCCATCTGCGCAGCCGGTACGCCGAGCAACCGGGCCGACGTCTCCGCGCAAGTGATGATCACGCCGTATCCCCGGGACGCGAGATCACGCCCGACGCCGTACCAGCCGTGCGGATCCCCGCCCAGCCGATCCGGCATCGTCAGGATCACGGCCCGGACTTCGGGTCTCGCAACCGTCAGTTCGGCCAGCAACCTCGTCCGGGTCGCCACCGGCAGATGCTCGAACCGCTTGTCCGCATGCTCGGCGGCATCGTGCTCGTCCAGCCAGTCCTGCACCGCCTTGCGTCCGGCCTTCCGGCCTGCGATAGCCAACTCCTCGCCGACCACCAGCCGGACCGGCAACGCATCGTCCGGCTCGGTGATCCCGGGCGCGTCCACGACCGCGACCGTCCGGCGCAGTACGCCGGCATCGGACCGGCCGTCCAGCTTCACCTCACCGCCGTCCGGGCGAAGCCGCCCCGACAGGCCCAGTGCTGCCGCGACATGCCCCGGCCCCGGGTACCCCGTCAGCAGCACGAGCTGGTGATCGCTCACCTGGACCGACGTCGGGTCCAGCATCGGCGCGTGCGGACCGCGCACGCTGATCGCATAAGCCCTGAGCTGCATCCCGTGTCCCCGTTCAATACGGTTGTGTATTCAATACAGGACTGTATCCTACGAGGTATGGAAACGCCCAAGCGCCGCCGCTCCGCCACCCGGGCCCGCCTGCTGGAGGGTGCGCTCGAAGTGTTCGCCGAGCGCGGGTTCCACGGCGCCTCGGTGGAGGACATCTGCGAGCGGGCCGGGTTCACCCGTGGCGCCTTCTACTCGAACTTCGCCTCGAAGGACGAGCTCGTGCTCGCGCTGTTCCAGGCGACCACAGATCGCCTGCTGGAACAGATCAGCGCGTTGCTCCCTGACCTGGCGAACAAGCCCGGCACGCTGCTCGACGCAGTACTGGGGTTGCTGGACGACGCGGCGCCCGATCAGCGGCAGTGGCATCTGATCTCGACCGAGTTCACCCTGCATGCGTTGCGCAATGCCGAGGCGGCGACGGCTCTCAATCGCCAACGGGCGATGTTTCGTCAGCGGCTGACGGAGCTCGTCGAGGAGATCAGCGCGGCCAGCGACCTGCGGCTGAGCGTCCCGCCCGAGCAGTTCGTCCGGCTCGTGATCGCCCTGCACGAGGGCGCCCGCTCGCAGAGCCTGCTCGAGCCCTCAGAGGTCCCCGCCGGATCCCTCGAGCACACCTTCCTGCCGATGGTCCTGGCGGCTGTCAGCCGACCTTGATGTCGACGCTGTGCAGACCGGTCGAGCCGTTCGGCGCCGGCGGCGCCTGGGCCTCGATCTGCGGATTGCCCTTCGCGTCGAACGCGCGAACCTGCAGCACGTGGTTGCCGCGCGGCGCATCCCAGTTCCAATACCACTGCCGCCAGGTGTCGATCGACGCATCTGTGGCCAGCGTCGCCTGCTGCCAAGGACCACCGTCGACCCGGACCTCGACCTTCGACACCCCGACATGCTGGTCCCACGCCACCCCGGCGACCGTGACCTGACCACCGGACGCCTTGGACCGCGGGGTGTCGATCCGCGACGACAACTTGATCGGCCCCATCTCGGACCACCCGCGCGGCGTCCAGTAGCCCTGGAACTTGTCGAACCGGGTCACCTCGATATCCGTCAGCCACTTCGTCGCCGACACGTACCCATACAGCCCCGGTACGACGATGCGCACCGGGAACCCGTGTTCCAGCGGCAGCGGCTGCCCGTTCATCGCGAAGGCGAGCATCGACTGGCGATCGTCGGTCAGCGTGCCGAGCGGAGTACCGGCGGTGAAGCCGTCCTTCGAGGTCGACTTGATCGCGTCCGCGGTGGCGGCTGGCACCGCCTCGGCGAGCAGGTCCTTCAGCAGCACCCCCGACCAGAGCGCGTTCCCGATCAGGTCGCCGCCGACCTCGTTGCTCACACAGGCCAAGGTGACCCACTTGTGCACGACCGTGCGCTTCAGCAGATCCTCGAAGCTGAGCTCGATCTCCCGCTCGACCATGCCGTGGATCCGCAGCCTCCAGTCGGCCGGCAGGATCAGCGGCACGGACAACGCGGTATCGATCCGGTAGAAGTCATCGTTCGGTGTGGTCCAGGGCGTCGCCCCGGCAGCCTGGACTCCAGCCGGTGCCGCCAGGCTGGGTGGTTGCGGCAGACGGAGTGCGGTGCGGGCGGCGACGACGGCGGACCTGTGCCCCCCGACGACCTTGCCCAGGGCGCCTAAGGCGACCGAGCCGAGGGCGACCCCGGCGGTCAGTTGGAGGAATCCCCGACGACTGACGGCACCGTCGGTGGTGTCGTGCAGCCCCGCGAGACGCCGGGAGAACAACCGCAGGATCAGCAGGGCGACTACACCGGCGACGAAGGACGGGACGAACCCGGTCTGGCCGGCATCGGGACGGGTCGCCGCCGCGATCACGGCTACGCCCGCGAGGATCACGACGATTGCGGCGCCTGCCCAGTACCGCAGTACGGCCAAGATGCCGCCGACGGCGGCGAAGGCGAGCAGAACGATGACGATGCCGGTCTGCAGGGCGGTCTTGTCGTGGGTCCCGAAGAGGGAGATCGCCAGGTCTTTCAGCCACGGCGGGACTCGGTCGATGAAGGCGGACCCGATCGCCACGATGGGCGTCTGCGGGGACCCGAGGACCGCTGCCGCGACCTGGCCGGCAGCCAGTCCTGCCACTGCGGCGAGCACACCACCGATGGCCGCGCGGACGAAGAGGCCAGTCCGTCGCTTTGTTTGGTTCACCTCTCAACCATCCCGCGCGGTGGCGCCCGACACCAGCCGGGCGCCACAAACCGTTAGGAGCGGGTAATGCGGAGGTGGTTCAGATCCGGGTGGCCGCGGGGTTCGGGCCGAGGTTGGGCCGGCCGTTCGGCCAGCGACGGGCATTGTCACGGACCCGGCGGAGCCTGCCGAGAACGAGCTCGCGCTCGTCCGCCAGCTGAGACATCCACAGGCTGTCGATCTCCAGGAGGTGGTCGGGCAGCGCTTCGCGCAGCCGCCGCTTGCCCTCCTCCGTGAGAACCGCGAACGAACCGCGGGCGTCGTCGGGACAGGGTTCCCGACGCACCAGACCGAGATTCTCGGCGCGGTCGACCAGCCGGGTGATGCCGCCGGTGGTGACGGTCAACTCCCGGGCGAGTGAGGTGAGACGCTGTTTCTCCCCGTGGCTGCGGGCAAGCCGCAGCAACAGTTCGAACATTGCCATTTGCAGACCACTGCGCTTCAGGGAATGGCGCATCAGATGATCGAGTTCGGCCGCTGCTTCACGCAGCAGGCCGTACGCGGTGATCACATCGCTATCCCAAGGTTCGGGAGCGTGAGTGGGTTCTGCATCGGCGAGCGCTAGGGGCGAGCAAAGCGATGGCGCGATGGTCATGCGCGGACTCTATTAGCTGACTAGGTCACTTCGCTACACGGGGTGACGTTTCGGCTACAGGTCGAGACACGAATGAGGTCTGTTCGAGCGTGACAACGGCCTGTGGATAACTTCCGCGGCGGTCGGCCGATCTTTGCCAGCCTGGGTGTGCACACGCAAACCGGCGCAGAGAGCGGGGACCAGGATGAGCGACAAAGAGGACCAGTCACCCTATGGCCGGGGGTTCATCGCCGCCTGCATCGTGATCGCCGCCATCCTCCTCTGCGGCGCCCTCCTCCTCATCACCGGCCTCACCTCACCCACCCCCAACGCAGCCGCAGACGCGACCCCAGCCGGTACTACGTCCTCGCCGGCCCCAGGCTCCACCACGGCCTCGTCCGCCCCCGGCGAAGCCAACTCGGCCGGCACACCGGGCCCCGGATCATCGGGCACCGGCGACCCAACGTCGGCCGGCACGCCGGGCCCCGGCTCGTCAGGCTCCGGCGACCCCGCCTTGACCGGCACCACCGTTCCGGCAGCGCCGGACGCACCCGCCTCGGCGGGTCCGGGCGACGCCGGCGCGAGTGCATGTGGGCTGCCGGACGGGGATCAGGCGATCCCGGCCTCTGCGCCTTCTGTGGATGGGTGGGAGGTGAGCCGGCGGGTGGTTGTTCCGCGGTCGGCTGTGTTTGGACCAGGGAAGGTGGATCAAGACGGATTCCGGCGGTGTTTCGCGCACTCCCCGAGCGGCGCGGTCTATGCGGCGTACAACGCGATCGCCGCGATGGGGGATCAGGCCAAGGGCATCGACACCGTCGGCAAGCTGATGTTGCCCGGCCCGGACCGCGACGCCCTGATCCGCGAACTGCGTGCGGAGACTCCCGACGACGTGAGCGAGCCGACCCAGCTCGCCGGTTACCGGGTGCTCGACGCCAGCCGTGATCGCGCGACGGTGACGCTCGCGCTGCCCGTCGAGTCGGAGTACGTCAGCGCGACCCTGACGTTCGTCTGGCAGTCCGGCGACTGGCGCCTGGTCCCACCCGCGCCCGGGGAATCAGTTACCGCGCCGTACTCCCAGCATGCCGACCTGGACGGCTTCGTGGTCTGGAGCGGTGTCTGATGTGCACCAAGCTCGACGTCGGCTGTGCCATCCGCGAAGGCTTCCGCTCCGTCGTCACGGACCAGTTCAACGCCCTCGCGGAGAAGATCGGCAAGGCGGCCGCCTCAGGGCTGGACGCGGTCGGCAGCTTCTGGATCAAGATCGACAGCCCGACGCTCGCCACCGAGCACGGCAACACCTATGTCGCGAGCGGCCCGGTCGCCTTCCTGCACGATCGCTCCATGGTCGTGGCCGCGTCGATCTTCACCTTCGCGGTCCTGGTCGCCGGCATCAAAACGGCCTGGGAGCAGCGCGGGCACCCGATCCAAGAGTTGCTCAAGGCAACGATGTTGATGGTGCTGGTCTGCGGCGCCGGCACCGCCACGCTGCAGTTACTGTCCGCCTGGTCGGACAAGTTCGCGTTGAACCTGATCCAGCAGGCGAAACCCAAGGATACCGAGTTCCATCAGGCACTCGGTGGCGTGATGATCAAGGGCGGGGTCCAGGCCGCGACCCAGCAACTCCCGATGATGGTGGCGATGTTCTTCGGCGTCGCGATCCTGATGGCGTCGCTGATCCAGGTCGTGCTGTTGCTGATCCGTTCGGCGATGCTGGTGGTGCTGGCCGGCACGTTCCCGCTGGCCGCCGCCGCCACGAACACCGAGGTCGGCAAGGCCTGGTTCAAGAAGTACTGCGCCTGGGCGCTGGCGTTCGTCGCTTACAAACCGGCGGCGGCGATGATCTACGCCGCCGCGATGAAGATGAACCAAGCCGGGAGGACGAAGACGTCGGGCAACAGCCTCGTCCAGGCGATGACCGGGCTGATGATGATGCTGCTCGCGGTGTTCGCGCTGCCCGCGTTGCTGCGCTTCGCAGTTCCGATCACTGCCGCGGTCTCGGGTGGAAGCGCAGGCATGGGTGCCGGGGTCGCGGACCCGGGTGGGCTGGCGACCGGTGCGGTGAACGTCGGCCGCTCCGCATTCGGCCGCTCCAGTGGCGGCGGTGGCGGTGGCGGCGGCGGAGGAGGAGGCGGTGGTGGTGGTGGTGGCGGAGGTGGGGGTAGCGCCAGCGGTGCGCTCGGGGTCGCGGCGAGTGCCGGTATCGGCGTCGCCGGGGCGGCTGTCAGCGGAGCGAAGAAGGCCGGCGGCGCGCTCGCGGGCGCCGCAGCCCACTCGGCCGGCGAGGCCGGCGGCGGTTCGGCCGGCGGTGCATCGAACTCGGGTGGCGGCCGGGGCTGGAGCAGCGGCCGCCGGGGCTCCTCCGGCGGCCGATCGAAGCCCCCCACCGACCAGCCCCGTGAGCCCGCCGGCCCCTCGGGCAGCAGATGATCGACCAGCCCCAGGAGCCCGCCGGCCTTTCGGGCAGCAGGTGAGCGACGCCCCACGAGTCCGCCGGCCTTTCGGGCAGCAGGTGAGCGACGCCCCACGAGTCCGTCGGCCCCCTGCCAGCGGATGATGGGCCCATGGTTCTGCAGCGGATTGCTCTCATCTCCGATGTGCACGGCAACCTGACGGCGCTGGAGGCGGTCCTCGCGGATATCGAGGCGCGCGGCATCACCCGGATCTTCAACCTGGGCGACTACGTCGGCAAGGGTCCGCGTGGGCATCAGGTGGTGGATCGCTGCCGCGAGGTGTGCGAGGTGAACATCCTCGGCAACTGGGACGACTTCCTGCCCGACCCGGACCGCGAGCACGACAGCGACGGCATGCGCTGGTGGAAGAAGGAACTCCGTGAGGACCAGTGGACCTGGCTCCGCAACCTCCCGTTCAGCCACGACTTCGTGCTGAGCGGCCGGCGGATCCGGCTCTTCCACGCGTCGGCGACGACCGTGCATCGGCGGGTCCGCTTCGATCACGACGAGCAGGAGTTCCTCGGCATGTTCGCGAACACCGAGGCGACCGGCGACGGCCCGATCCCCACGGTCGTCGGCTATGCGGACATCCACGAACCCTTCTACGAAGCCGACCTCGGCCGCACCCTCTTCAACACCGGCAGCGTCGGCAACAGCCTCGGCGACCCCACGCCCGTCTACGTCATCCTCGAAGGCATCCCCGACTCCCTCACCGATGGCCCGTTCGCCATCCAGTTCGTCCGAGTCCCCTACGACACCGCCGCCGAACTAGACGTCGCCCGAGCCCTCGGCATGCCCGAACTCCCCGCCTACGAATCCGAACTCCTCCACGGCACCTACCGAGGAAACTTCTACGCCAACGAACCCCCCACCTACCACCGCCGCCCCCACTGACCGCCCTCTCCAAATCCCTAACGTCCGAAGGACTGTGGGTCCTGCCCCACCCTCTTTCGGACGTAAGCATCACCCCGAGCGCCAGATTTCCTTACGTCCGAAGAGCCGCGGGGCCTGCCCCACAGTCCTTCGGACGTAAGCATCACCCCGCGAGCGACGGATCTCGTAGGGGCTAGCGGAGGGGGCGGTTGGTGTGGGCGGCGCGGGTGATGACCTCCTCGGTGGTGAGTGCGCTGGGCGGGTGGTGGCTGAGGCTCATCGGGATCTGCAGCTTCTCGAACTGCAGACCTTCGCTGGCTCCGTAGAAGTTGCCGGCGCTCAGGCGGCCGATATCGTCGACCCGGCCGCCCATGGCCCTGGCGAGTTCGGTCGCAGCGTTGATCTGCGCTCCCGAGTTGAGCCGTCCGAAGAACTGCGTGGTGGCGTTGCCGGGGATCCGGTTGTGCAACCCCTTCGGAGCCTGCGTGGCGAAGACCAACCCGAGACCGTACTTCCGGGCCTGCGCCGCCAGCGCGAGAGTGCTTTCGGTACACGCCGTCGCAGCGCCCGACGGTGCGAAGGTCTGCGCCTCGTCCATCACGAGCAGCCCGCCCAACGGTCGATCACCAGCAGGGTTCCGTTTGATCCACGCGAACAGCGCCATCTGCAACTGGTTGACGAAGCTCTGCCGCTGCTCGTTGGCCGGCAGCCCGACGAAACTGATCACTGAGACCCGCGCCCGGTACCCCGGTGCTGGCGTCAGCAGGACGCCAGGATCGAGCGCCTGACCGGTTCCGCCGAACAACGGATCGTTCACTCGCTCCGCAGTCAGCGCATCGGCGATCTCGGCCGCCACCTTATGTGCGGTACGAATGGTGCTGATCCCGGTCGGCAGATCGGCCAGGAGTTCGATGAAGGCGTTGAGATCGTGGCCGCCCCGGCGGGCGAAGTGATCCAGCGCTTGACGCAGAACGGCCTGCCCCGTCTTCACCTTGCGAGGGGTCAGCTGCGCCCTCGGCAGCAGACCCGCGACGGCCGCATCGACCGCGTCGCGGAATTCGTCCTCGTCATCCAGAACATCCGCGAAGTCCGGCAGCGGTCTGAACGACAGCGGGCGTCCCTTCGCCCGTCGCGGTGTCCAGATCACCACATCGGTGCCGTTGATGTACTCGCGTGCTTTGGCATCCTCGCCCGGTCCCCAGTACGGAGGTGGTTCAGGCCAGGGGTCGCCGAGCCGGGCCAGGTCGTTGTTCGGATCCAGGACGATCGAAGAGACCCCGTGCAGCGCGCACTCCTCGATCAACCGGCGCAGCAACACGGTCTTTCCCGACCCAGATCCCGCGAACGCGACCGTATGCTTCCGCAATAGCCGGAGCGGCACATTGAACGCGTACGCCTCACCCGCGCCAATCGGCACCACCGGCTCCCCGTCCCCCGGCCGCCCAGCTGTCACCCCAGAGCCGGACTCCTGCCCCATCTGCTCCCCCGAGCCGGGCCCCCTGCGCCCCACCTGCTCCACGGAGCCGGACTCCTGCTTCCCGGACGCTTCTGCGGCGTCTTCTGTGCTGTCCGCCTTGGGCCGTTGGGGCGCCTGGTCGAGTTCGGCGAAGACCCGCTGGAACAGCTCGGAGTTGCCCGCGGGTCGCCTGGCGATCAGCCACTGCAGGAAGCCCGGATCAGGCTGGCGGGTCAACGCCTCCAGAGCTGCGAACGTCTTCAGATCGTCTCGCGTGATCAACAACGACAATCCGCCGGCCGCCTCGAACTCAGTGGTCTCCGCAGCCGTCTTCGGCCCACTCGACCACCGCGTGTTCCGCAGGACGATCAGCTTTCGTTTCCCCATGCCGGCTTCCAGCCCAGCCTCAGTGCGGGCCGCTCGCAGCCGCGTCAGCGCGGCCCTCGCATGGTCGCTGGCGATGGCCCGGAAGCCCCAGGTCATCTCGTCATCGGTGGTCTCGTCGAGCGTCCGGCGGAGCCGGGCGTGCAGAGCAGGCTTCGGGCCCGGCGGTGGATCCAGCTCGAACTCCCGACCGAGTTCCCCGAGCTCCGCGATGTACGAGCTGAGCGCGGCGGCCAGCAGCGCAGGCATCCGTGCGTCCTCGGTCTTCGAATCCAGCGCAGCATCGATGTCGACCTGCTCGCGAAGATCGGCGAACTTGGCATCCAGCCGGCTGAGCCCGGTCGGTGCGGTATGCCGGCCGGGACGAACCGGCGCCGGTGCGTCCTCCAGACTCGCCAGTTCGGTCAGCTCATCGGTCTCGAGGCACCGGCGAATGTGCTCGTCGACCCGCTGGAGGAGCCGCCGCGGGGTGAAGTCCCGGGCACCGTCGTTCTCGAACGCCGACCGCAGCACCGGCCAGGTCGGGTACGGCGGAACCAGCCCGGCGGCCACGTAAAGGCCGGCCAGCCGCCCGGCGACCAGGTCCACCGCGATGGCGGGATCGGGCAGTTGGCTCTGCATGTTGACGGTCCGGAAACGGTCGGCCGCAGGGCTGGTCGCCTGGGTACGGATCAGCTCCCACGTCGCCGGGATGCACGCGACCACCGACAGGGTGCGGTGGGTCGATTCGCGAAGTTCCATCAGGCCGTCCGCGATCTCGTTGGCCAGCCGGGTCCGGGCCTGGTTCTCGCCCGCGTCGGTCCGTCCGGTGGCGGCCTGAGCCATCACGCTGTCGATCTGGTCGATGGCGATCACACTCGGTCCGGTCAGCGCGAGCAAGCGGGACAGGTCGCCCAGGATCTGTTGCGGAAGCCGTCCGCCCCGGCGGAATCCCCACGCATCCCGATCGGCCTCCTCCACGTCACCGTCGAGTTCGAAGTACCCGTACCCGATCTCCTGGACCGAGGTCTCCGGGCTGCGATAGAGCACCAGAGCTCGCGCGGTGTTCTGGCAGTCGGTGCCGATCTTGGCATCGATCCGCTTCACCCCCGCGACGAACTCGTCGAGATCGCCACGGGAGACCGGGCTCTGACCGAGCAGCCGGGCCCGGAGGTCGTGATCGAGGCCTGCCTGTTCGCCCAGCCGGCGCAGCAACCCGGACAGCTGCTCACCCTGCCCTGCATCGAAGCCGTCGATCACCCCGCGCACTGCACTCGACCAGAATGCGGCTCCACTGACGAGCTTGATCAGGAAGAAGTAGCCCTCACTTTCCTGTACCTGTTGACGAACCCAGCCGAGCAGATGGGTCTTGCCGACCCCCTTCTCACCCTCGAGTGCGATCCCGATCGGGCTGCCGGTGGTACTGCGCCGAGCCGCGCCGACGGAAGCCATCACGGTCCGGACCACGTTCGCGTGGAGTCCCGGAACGTGGTGCTCGACCGGACTCCAGATGGCGTCCGGCGTGACCGCCCAGTTGAACTGGACGGCCGCCAGCGCGGCCCGCTCCTCGTTCCTCATCCGTTCTCGATCTTCAGCAGATGCCGGCTGCTGCCGCCGAAGCGCACAGCGGCCTCGCGATCCGCTTCAGTGAGTGCTTGCTGGTTCGCTTCGGCCTGGACGTGGACGCCGGGTTGCCGGGACAACTCCTGGAGCGCGGCATCGACGTCACCTCGCGCGTCATCCGGCAACTCCGCGCGGAGTGCCACCAGACCGACCCAGGTCGACCCAGACTTGGCGCTGAGACTCGAATAGGCCACGCGGATCCGGGCCTCTAGATCCAGTTCGGGTTCGGTCGGCCGGAAGAGGTCGGACAGTTGCTGTCCGGTGCGCTGAAGATAGCGCTGCAAGCCGTTCAGTAGCGCGTACAGTGCTCCACCTCCGGGTCCCGCGCGGTCCGGACGTTCGGCGCCGAGTTCCTCCTGACACCAGGCCGCGCCGTCATCGGTGAGTTTATGGACGAAAGCCCGGCCAACCTTCTCGGTGGTCACGAGTTTGAGGTCGTTCAGCTTGATCCGGCTGGCGCCGTCGAGCTTCACCCCGGCCGAGGTACGGAGTTCAGCGTTGGTGAGTGGGCGTGCCTCCGCCAGGAGTGCGAGCAGGACGGCTCGCTCGGTCAGGTTGAGGGGTTGAGCGGGCACGATGGGATCCTCCGGAGGCTGTTCACTGCATGGTTGGCTGTCTGGTCGGTGGTCACGGCTGGTCGTTCTCGGTGACGACCTGGACGCCGTCTGGATCGGCGAGCAGTCGTTTCGGCCGGGCGTTGGGGTCCCAGTTGCCGGTGACGCGAACGTCGCTGTGGTCGCGATGAGCAGCCAGCGCCACGTCGTACAGGTGGGGGCTGTCCAGGCGAGCCCAGATCGTGCGGCGGACGGGTCGGCGGTCCTCGATGCGCAGGAGGCCGCGGATTCTCACCCGCCAGCGGTCTTCGCCGCCTTCGGTGTCGTGCAGCGCCTCGATCCGGCCGGTGATAGTGGCGGGGCCCGAGAGCTCGGGTGCGACGGCTGCGGCCACCGCCGGTTCCTCCAGCCGCCGGGCACCCGCTTGGATCAGTTCGCCGGCGCCGGCCGGGAAGCGCAGTACCTGGTCGGGCACGTCGGCCGGCAGCCCACGGGCCCAGCGGAATCCGAGTTCGAAGGGATCCTGGAGTTCCGTCCCGGCGAGGGCACTCAACGCCTGGCAGAACTCCGATGACACCGCGGCGTGGTCGAACTCCGCGAGGCTCTCCGCGTTGACTGCCCGACGCACCTCGCGGGTGGCGCCGTGCACCTGGAGCAACACCTGCCGACCCAGCGGACGCCCGCCCTGGGAGGGGTCCAGCGGGATCAGGACGGTCAGAGCGAACTCGTGGGCTGGAGTCGTCCCGATGTGGATCCCGGTCAGCAGTTCGGCCACGGCGTGTTCCGTGCCGAATCGCGGTGAAGCGAGGACGACCGAGGCCGCAGTACGGAACAGGTCGTGCATTCCCTGGAACGCGCCGAGTCCGGAGGGCAGGGAGACGAAGCCGTCCGGTCGTACTGCGGCGGGCGCACGGTAGAAGGCGGTGTCCAGCAAGGGATAGGCGATGTCTCGAGCGATCTCACCCGCCGGGCGGCTCTCGAAGCTTTCCAGCGCACTCAGCAGCTCGCGGAGCCGGGACGCGCTGTCGCCCATCCCGTCCCGCGGTGGAACGAGGACTTCCTCGCTGCCGTTCGACCAGATCGCCGCGCCGTGCCAGGTCTCGGTCGACCGTGCCCATCCCGAGCCGGCCAAGTAGGAACTGACCGCTCCCACACCGATCTCTGTCATTCCGAACCCCTGGTGATCAAGGGCTCGGCGGGTGGGGTCAGCGGTGCCGAGTCAGGATCGATCAACTGACGGAGCGAGGTGACTGTGAGGACGTTCGCGGTCGGGACGTTCACCCTGACCCGTCTGTCGGTCCGCGGTTCGTCGAAAGGTGCCCGGTCGGCAAGTGAGACGTAGTACCCGACGTCTCTGAGGAGCAGGCCGGCCGTGTTCAGAGCGGCGTACTGGTCGGCCCTGGTCGGGACGATCACCAGGAAGAGGAACCGCGGTACGGAGAAGTCGGTGCCGGCGAGTTTGCTGAACTGCGACTGGTTCAGCCCGTCGAAATCGAAGGCCGCGGCGCGACGTTTCGGCCGCGAAGTGGTCTTGACCTGCACATCGATCCGCGGTGACCAACCGAAGCGCGAGCGGCCGGGTTTCTTGATGCAGAAGTCGACACCGTCGACGTCGACGTCATCCTGGGAGACCAGTAGACCGGCGGCCGAAGCCAGCACCCGGATGTAGTCCTCACCGAATTTGCCCTGGTGAATCTGCGCGTCAAGCATCCAACCCCCGGGATCGGCCCATTCCCCCGCGATCCTCTGTGCCACTGACCCTAGGGGCCGGACCGACACTTGTCAGCCGGAAGGTGTTTCGCCTGAGCGGGTCTTACGTCCGAATAGCCGTGGGGCCTGCCCCACACTTCTTCGGACGTAACGGGGACGTCAGCGGGTGAGGAGGGCTTCGGAGCCGGTGGGGGTGTAGCCGGCGGCCAGGAAGGCGCGGAAGGAGGCGGCGTTGCCGGGGGTTACCTGGGCCCACAGGTGGGTGTCGGGCGGGATGAGGGCTCGGGCTGCGCGGGCGAGGCGGCGGCCGTGGCCTCTGCCTTGGGATTCTGGCGGGACTTCGATGGCGCATTCGCGGCGACCGGCGAGCCCGAGGCCCGTGAGCACCACACCGCCCGACGGATCGGCGTACGCGTGCACGTCGTCGCGGTGGTGCAGGGCGCGGAGTACGCGGGGGTGGTTGTGGTCGGTGAGTTCGGTGAGGCCTTCGGTGGCGGCGAGGCGTTCGGCCGGGTCCGTCAGGGCGGGGGTGAGGAGCATCGCGTCGATGGCGTTCACGCTGCGGCCCGTGAGTTGCTCGAGGGCGAAGAGGAACGGAGGGTTCAATGGCGCGCAGAGGTCACCCGGTGGGAGTTGCTCCGCGACCCAGGCAGGATCGACGTCGGCGGCGACCACGATGTGACCGGTCAGGCCGATCACGCAGGTGTCCCGCTCCGACGGCGCCGGCACGACTGTGACGCCGAGGTCCGGGGCGGGGAAGACACCGCCTTCGATGCCGCGCAGAATGTCAGCCAGAGTTGTCATCACGAGCCATTCTGGAGGTACAGGGTGCGGAAGCCGCAGCGGGCCGGGGCCGAGGGACTGCCCAGCCGGGTGACGATCTACGAGGTCGGGCCCCGGGACGGGTTGCAGAACGAGGACGCGATCGTCGACGTGACGGTGAAGGCCGAGTTCATCCGGCGCCTGGCCGACGCCGGCCTGACCACCATCGAGACCACCAGTTTCGTGCATCCGAAGTGGGTACCGCAGCTCGCGGACGCCGCCGAACTCCTTGCCACGCTCGACCTGCCGGACGGCGTACGGGCTCCCGTGCTCGTGCCGAACGAGCGCGGCCTGGATCGCGCGCTGGAGGCCGGGGTCCGCGAGATCGCGATCTTCGCGAGCGCCACCGAGACCTTCGCGACGAAGAATCTGAACTCCACGCTGGACGAGCAGTTCACCATGTTCGGGCCGACGATCGAGCGCGCGCTGGACGAAGGCTTGGCCGTTCGCGGGTATGTCTCGATGTGTTACGGCGACCCGTGGGAGGGCGACGTCCAGGTCGACCAGGTGGTCAAGGTCGGCGCGAGGCTGGTCGAGCTGGGTTGCCACGAACTGTCCCTCGGCGACACGATCGGCGTGGCCACGCCGGGCCAGGTGATCAACCTGATCGAGGCATTCACCGCGGCGGGCGTGTCCGTGGACAAGCTGGCGGTCCATTTCCACGACACCTACGGGCAGGCCCTCGCGAACACCCTCACGGCTCTGCGAGAAGGCGTCACCACAGTCGACAGCTCGGCGGGCGGCCTCGGCGGCTGCCCGTACGCCGAGAGCGCCACGGGCAATCTGGCTACCGAGGATCTCCTCTGGCAGTTGGACGGCCTCGGCATCGAGACCGGTGTCGACCTGGAGAAGCTCGTCACCACCAGCGTCTGGATGGCCGAGCAACTCGGCAAGCCGTCGCCCAGCCGCGTAGTACAGGCCCTCGCTGGCTGATCAGGTGCGCACAACCGCCTCGATGCTGTCCAGGATGAGGTCCAGGCCGTACTCGAACTCGTTGCCGTAGCTGTACCCCGGCTGCAGGATGTACTCCTTCGTGAACTCGACCAGGTGCGGGTACTCCTCGGCCGAGAACGGCAGCATCATCGTCGCGGTGACCTCCTCCAGGTCCGTGGTGTCGTCGAACGGCAGGTTCACCTCCTGCAGGACGAACCCGTAGATGTAGCTGTCGAGCAGTGAGAAGGCGTGCCCGGCCATCTGGACCGAGAAGCCGGCTCTGCGGCAGGCTCCGATCACGGCGTCGTGGTGCCGCAGGGTCGCCGGGCCAGGCGAGGTCCGGGAGTCCATGATGCTGATCGCCCACGGATGGCGACTCAGGGCCTCGCGGGCCGACACCGCCCGCATCCGCATCGCGGTCCTCCACTCCATCCCTTCGGCCGGCAGGTCGACCTCGGCGAAGACCAGGTCGACCATCCCGTCGAGGATGTCCTCCTTGTTGGCCACGTGGTGGTAGAGCGACATCGCCTCCACGCCGAGCTCTTGGGCGAGCTTGCGCATCGAGAGCGACGCGAGGCCGTCCACGTCGGCCAGCGCCATCGCGGTCGTCAGGGCTCGCTCCCGGCTGAGGGTCGCCCGTGCCTTCTTGGCCATCCCTGGTTTCTCCCTGATCCGAGGCGCTGACGCGCCTGTGTCCTTGACAGCCTTACGCCGTAAGGTTAGCGTACCGATCATCCTTACAGTGTAAGGACGCCTCGATCGGAGGGCCCCTGCAACAGGCATGGAGTGCACTCGCATGATCACCGTCTCCGGACTCACCAAGCACTACGGCAAGCGTCTCGCCGTCCACGACATGAGCTTCGACATCGCCGCCGGCCGCGTGACCGGGTTCGTCGGCCCGAACGGCGCCGGCAAGTCGACCACGATGCGGATGATGGTCGGCCTGACCCGGCCCGACAGCGGCGAAGTCCGCTACCACGGCACCCGCTACACCGAGCTGAAGAACCCGGCCCGGGTGGTCGGATCAGTGCTCGACGCCCGCTGCATGCACCCCGGCCGCACAGCGCGGAACCACCTCCGCGCCGCAGCCGCCCTGAGTGGATTGCCGGCCCAGCGGGCTGAGGAAGTCCTCGCCGAGGTCGGGCTCGAGACGGCAGCTGGCCAACGGGCCGGTGGGTTCTCACTCGGCATGCGCCAGCGGTTGGCGCTGGCCGGCGCGCTGCTCGGCAACCCCGAGGTTCTGCTGCTGGACGAGCCGTCCAACGGTCTCGATCCCGACGGCATCCGCTGGTTGCGTACCTACCTCAGCGACTTCGCCCAGCGCGGCGGCACGGTCTTCGTGTCGAGCCACCTGATCGGCGAGCTGAGCATGTTCGCCGACGACCTCGTCGTGGTCGGTGGCGGCCGGCTGCTCGCCGCGGAGTCGGTCGAATCGATCACCGCCCGCAGCGAAACGACAGTGACCGTGGAGACACCACAGCCGGCCGAGCTTGCCGCAGTACTGGCGTCGCAGGGCGTCCGCGCCTCGGTGTCAGGCAACCGGCTCGTACTGCGAGGGACAAGCAAGGCCGTCGTCTCGCAGCTCGCCTACGACAGCGGGATCCGCCTGGTCGAACTGACCGAGAACTCGCCGTCACTCGAAGACAGCCTGCTCGACCTGACCAGGGCGTCCACCGAGTTCGCAGCCGCCTGATCCGCACGATCCAGACCCAGACTCGAAGGACACCGTCATGACGAGCACGACCGTAGCGATTCCGAGTACCGCCACCCGCGCATCGACCAAGCAACTCGCCACTCGATCCACCGCCGACGACCTCAAAGCCCTTCCAGGAGTGCTGAAGAGCGAGTGGATCAAGATCTCCTCACTCCGGGCGAACAAGGCCATCCTCGGTCTGACCGCAGTAGTCGGAGGCTTCGTCGCCTGGGCAGTCGCGACATTGGTGACCGACGAGGTTCAGACCATCTCCGAGGTCTTCATCTTCTCCACCGTGCTCACCGCGGTGTTCGCCTCGGTCGCTGGAGTCCTGCTGTTCAGTTCAGAGGCTCAGCACGGCACCCTGGCCACCGCCCTGACCGCCCAGTCGGCGCGCTGGGTGATCGTCGCGGCCAAGACGACGATGGCCATCGCCTTCGGACTCGTGCTCGGAGCTGCCGGGATGGTCGCGAGTTTCGGCGGCGCTCTGCTCGGCGGCCTCGAGCTCGGCAGTACCTCGATGATGGTCACGACGACGCTCTGGGGACTGCTCTTCACTGCGCTGTCCGCGGTTCTCGGCCTGGGGATCGGCATGATCGTCCGGCACAGCTCCGGCGCGATCTCGACCCTGCTGGTCTGGGGGCTGGTCGTCGAGAACCTGCTCACGCTCTTCCTGTCCGAGCGGATCTCACGTTTCCTCCCCTTCGTCGCCGGCAACAACCTGCTCGGCATCGAGGGCGAAGGCGCCTTCGCGGAGTCGGCCGCCACTGCCCTCACCAGAGCGCAGGACGCACTCGTCTTCGGGGGCTACACCGCCGTCGCGCTGGCCGTCGGAACCATCCTGCTCTACCGCCGCGACACCAACTGAACAACCTCAACGGGGTCCGGCGGTTCCTACGGCTCGATTGGCCGGCGGATCCGCCGGACCAGGCTTTTGTCGGCGTACTGACCGATCCGGTACGTCGACCAGCCGTCGACCCCGGCAGCCACGGCACCACCGAGCAACGGCACCCGCCGGGTCACCATCAGGCCCATCTTCTTGCCGCTGATCCGGGCGATCAGTTCACCCACCACCTCACCGGACACCAGCCGGTCGAGCTCCGGGTCGAACACCGGCGCGGTCGCGATCGCCAGCGGCGACGTCGGCAGACTCGACTTCTTCAGCCGGTCGGTCACGCCGTCCTCGCCGAGCAGGCAGGTGATCACCGCGGTCCGAACCCGTGGATCGCCCAGGTCGTACCCGCGCAGATGCGCGATCGCCGCGACCATCCGCGCCTGCACCACCGCGATGCCGGTCAGGTTCGCGGGCAGCGCGACCGGGAGTGTGATCAGACCGCCGATGCCGGTGACGAATCCCTGCACCCCGGCCAGCCGGATGTGCTGATCGATCACCGCGTCGATCGCGAGCTGGGCGTCCTCACCGTTCTTGCGCAGGTACCGCTCGGCCACCTTCTCGGCGCCGGGGAACAACTGGTAGCCGTCGATCGCGATCTCGAGGACCTGGCGAAGTACACCCGCCGCGGCCTGTGGAGCCAATCGCTGCGCGGCGGGCGCGAGACTGCTGGCGACGAACTTTGCAACTCCGGCCACAGTGCTCCTTCAGAACTCGGACGCCCTGCCCCGATCCGGGGCCGGGCGCATCACCAACTCTACGTGCCGCCCCGGACAGCGCCACTCGGGCGAAACCCCGGCCTGTCCCCTGTCCTTGCGCAGGCGTACGACAGGATGGTGGGGTGCCTGTTGAACCACCCGCATCCGTGTGGGACTTCCCGCCGGTCGCGGTCGCCGGAGCCAGCGACGTCGTCGCGGCCGGGGCAGATCTCGAGCCGGGGACGGTGCTCGCGGCGTACCGGCGGGGACTGTTCCCGATGCCGGACAGCCACGGCCCGTTGCTCTGGTGGTCCCCGGTGAACCGCGGCGTGATCGAGGTCGAGGGCTTCTCCCCGTCGCGATCGCTCCGGCGAGCCCGGCAGCGCTTCGAGATCCGGGTCAACACCGCGTTCGACCAGGTGATCCGCGCCTGCGCCGACCCCCGCCGGCCAGGTTCGTGGATCGACGCCGACATCATCGCGTCGTACACCCGGTTGCACCGGATGGGCTGGGTGCACTCGGTCGAGGCCTGGGACGGCGACGAGCTCGCGGGCGGCCTGTACGGCGTTGCGATCGGCGGGCTGTTCGCCGGTGAGTCGATGTTCCACCGCAAGACCGACGGGTCGAAGGCGGCCGTCGCGGGGCTGGTCGAACTCCTCAGCGACAAGTACGCACCCGACCGGGTTCTCGACATCCAATGGGTCACCAACCACCTCGCCACCCTCGGCGCGGTAGCGATCCCCCGCGAGCACTACATCCGCCGCATCGAACGAGCCCTGGAACTCCCACTCCCCGAAGCCTTCAGCTGACGGGAACCAACCCGACGAAGTCGGCTAGTTGGGCCGATGCGGCCTCGAAGAACTCGTCCGCGGGATCCATCGTGCCGACCAGTTGACCGAACAACTCGAAGCTGATCATCCCGAAAAGCTGCGTCCAGACGATCACCGTCCGCACCAGCACCTTCGCCGGTACGCCGGGGGCCAGGTCCGCCAGCGTCGCAGTCTGCTCAGCCAGCAACCCGCCGGGCTCGGGTGCATCACCAGGCGGAACCAGTACGCCACGCGCCTGCGCACTCCCGAGTAGTCCGAGCAGCACGAGCGGTACTCGCGCCGCCGGTTGCACTGTGGTCTGTGGCGCCTTGTAGCCGGCAACGGGTGTGCCGTAGATCAGCGCGTACTCGTGCTGATGCTTGATCGCCCAGGTCCTGACAGCACGGCACGCCGCCAGCCAGGCCTCACGTGGATCCTCGTGGGCCTTCGCCGCGGCTTCCGCCTCGGCACCGAGAGCGTCGTACGCGTCGATGATCAGGGCGGTGAGGAGGTCGTCGCGGCTGGGGAAGTACCGGTACAGCGCCGACGACACCATCCCGAGCTCGCGGGAGACAGCCCGGAGCGAGAGGCGCTCGGCTCCCTCGGTGGCGAGGTGGCGGCGGGCGGAGTCCTTGATCTCGCGCGTCAGCTCGGTGCGGGCTCTGTCGCGTGCGGTACGTCCGGCGTTCATGGTCCGCAGTCTGCCATGATCGGTGCACTAAATCGAGAGCACTGCTCTTGACAAGCGCCAAGGCGGGCTGTTCACTGATCACAACAGAGAGCACCGCTCTCGCAAATCAGGAGGCAACCGCCATGCAGGAGTACAACGACAAGCGCGTGATCGTCTCAGGTCGCCGCAGCATGCTGATGTTCAACAAGCTGGTCGCGGGCCTGACCAAACTCGGCATCAGCGTCATGGGCAGCCGGATCCTCTCGGTCCGCGGTCGCAAGTCCGGCGAGTGGCGCAGCATCCCGGTGAACCCCCTGACCGTCGACGGCCAGCGCTATCTGATCGCCCCTCGCGGTCACACCCAATGGGTCCGCAACCTCCGCGCCACCCCCGAAGGCCGGCTGCAGGTGGGCCGCCGCATCGAGACCTTCCGGGCCGAGGAAATCCCCGACGCCGACAAGCCCGACATCCTCCGCGCCTACCTGGTGAAGTGGGCCTGGGAAGTCGGCGCCTTCTTCGGCGACGACGTCAAGAAGGACTCCCCCACCGAAACCCTCCTCCGCGTAGCCCCCGGCTTCCCCGTCTTCAAGATCCATAACCTCTGAGCACTCCGCACGCCCCGCTGACGTACGGCGATTGTGCAAGCGGCACTTGCACGATTCGGGTCCCGGGGAGTTTCTGCAAGCGGCGCTTGCAGATTTGTGCAGCGGTGCGTTGCACAAATGGGTAGGTGGCAGGATGGCGGGATGATCAGTTCTGCGGAGTTGAAGGCGGCGCCGAAGGTTCTGTTGCATGACCATTTGGATGGTGGTTTGCGGCCTGAGACGGTGTTGGAGCTGGCCGGGGAGATCGGGCACAAGTTGCCGCGGTCCGATGCCGCGGAGCTTGGGCAGTGGTTTGTCGAGTCGGCTGACTCCGGATCGCTCGAGCGGTACCTCGAGACTTTCGACCACACCGTTGCGGTGATGCAGAACGCTGAGGCGATCAAGCGGGTCGCCAGCGAGTGCGTGCAGGATCTGGCTGCGGACGGGGTCGTGTACGCCGAGATCCGTTACGCGCCCGAGCAGCACCTGACCAAGGGCCTCTCGCTCGAGCAGGTTGTCGATGCGGTCGGTGAGGGGTTCGCGGAGGGCATGGCCCTGGCCGAGCAGCCGATCGTGGCGCGGCAGTTGCTTACGGCGATGCGGCACCAGGCCCGGTCGATGGAGATCGCCGAGCTCGCCGTCGCCTATCGCGACGCGGGAGTGGTCGGATTCGACATCGCCGGCGCCGAGGCCGGTTATCCGCCCACCCGGCACCTCGACGCGTTCGAGTACCTGCAGCGCGAGAACGCCCACTTCACCATCCACGCCGGCGAGGCGTTCGGACTGCCGTCCATCTGGCAGGCGATCCAGTGGTGCGGCGCGGACCGCCTCGGCCACGGGGTGCGGATCATCGACGACATCTCCTACGACCCGTCCGCGGGACTCGACGGAAAAGTCGAGCTCGGGCGACTCGCGGCGTACGTGCGGGACCGACGGATCCCGCTCGAGATGTGCCCGAGTTCAAACCTGCAGACCGGCGCCGCCGACTCGATCGCGGAGCACCCGATCGGCCTGCTCACGAAACTCCGCTTCCGGGTCACGGTGAACACCGACAACCGGCTGATGAGCGGTACGTCGATGAGCCGCGAACTGGCCCTCCTCGCCGAAGCCTTCGACTACGGCCTGCCCGACTTCCGCTGGTTCGCCATCAACGCGATGAAGTCCGCGTTCCTGCCCTTCGACGAACGCCTCGCCCTGATCGACACCGTGATCAAGCCCTGGTACGCCGAGGCGCTCGCCCCCCGCTGACCCACGTCGCCCAACCGCCGTGGCCCGACCGCCGGCAAACTCGTCGGGCTCACGTGCAACCAAAGTCCCCGCTTCCGGTGTCTTCTCTATATGCAGGCGGAGGTGTCTGGGGACCCTGGGGTGTGGGTGGCAAGGCCGGCGGAGCGCGATGCCGACTGTGCCGCGGAGTTCAGCGCGTACGTTGCCGCGCGTTATCCGGCGCTGTTGCGGATGTCGTACCTGCTGACGCAGGACCGCGGCCTCGCCGAGGATCTGTTGCAGACGACACTCGCGCGGTGCTGGCTCTCCTGGGACAAGATCACGGCCGACGATCCGCATGTGTACGTCCGCCGGGCGCTGGTGAACAGCCATCGCTCCTGGTGGCGGCTGAAACGTGGTAAGAGAGAAGTCCCGACCGACGCCGTACCGGCGGATTCCGCCGACGGCGGGTTCGGCGTACTGCATGAGAACGCGGTCCTGATGGAGGCCCTCGCCCGGCTTCCGCGCAAGATGTGTGCCGTGGTGGTGCTGAGGTACCTGGAGGATCTGTCCGAGGCCGAGACCGCCACCACGATGGGCTGTTCGGTCGGCACCGTGAAGAGTCAGACCAGCCGGGCGCTGGCGAAACTGCGGATCGATCCGGCGCTGGCGGGCGAGGAGAGGCGGCCATGAACCCCGAGGAACTCCGGGAGCGGATGCGTCAGGCTGCCGCCTCCGTGACAGTGGCGGACGCGCCACTGGCCGGCATCGAGAGCCGGGCGAGATCGATCAGCCGGCGCCGGGCGACTGCGACGGTCTGCGCACTGGCGGTGCTGATCGGGTCGGCCGGACTGCTCGGCTCGGGCCGTCTCACCGGCCAACCGGCGCCGTCGGTCCCGATCGCCACCGGGGAGATCGACGGCACTGTCACGTTCCCCGACCGGGCCTCGGATCAGTACCTGAGGGCGAACCCAGTGACCGTGACCATGGCCGGGCGTCAATCCGCGCCCGCGGCGACCGAGTTGGGCGTACTCACAGCGGGCGACTCGCTCTGGCTGCGGTTCTCCTGCCTGGCCGCGGTCTCGCTGGTGACCTTCACGGTCAGCCCAGCGCCATCGGAGAAGCCCCAGTCGCCGCTGGTGGAGAAGACGCCGTGTGGACCGACGGCCGCCTTGATCAGGGTGAAGGTGCCGACCGGCTGGCCTGTTGGCAACCAGTCGACTCTTACTGTCGACGCCGGCGCTCGCCCAGACCCCACGGCGTACGCGCTGGCGGGCGGGATCACGGTCGAGATCGGCCGTTACTCGGACAGCGAAGAGCAGTGCCCCAAGCAGCACTGCCTTACTTGACATCGGGTAGCCGAACCCGAATACTCGATCTCGAGTAACCGAGATCGAGGAGGGTCGGCCGTGGTCAAGCGCAAGGTGGCCAACCCGTTGGCGTTCGCCGTGCTTGGGAGTCTGTCGGAGCGGCCGATGCACCCGTACGAGATCTCCTCGATGCTGAAGAGCCGCGGCAAGGACCAGAGCATCAAGCTCAACTACGGCTCGCTGTACTCGGTGGTCACGGCGCTCGAGAAGCAGGAATTCATCAAGGCGGTCGAGACCGTCCGGGAGGGGAACCGCCCGGAGCGGACCGTCTACGCGATCACGGAGGCCGGCCTCGAGGAGTTCACCGACTGGCTGAGCGAGCTGCTCGGAACTCCCGAGAAGGACTTCAGCCAACTGGAAGCCGGCCTCGCCTACCTGCCCGGCTTCCCACCGGACCGGGTGATCGACCTGCTCGAGCAGCGCGCGCAGGTGCTCGACGCCGAGATCGAGCAGGTGGTCGCCACCCACGAATCAATGGCGGCGGCGAACTTCCCCCGCATCTTCTGGGTCGAGTCGGAGTTCCGGCTCGAACTGCTCCGCACCGAGGTCGCGTTCGTCCGGCGGCTGGTCGCGGAGATCCAGAGCGGCGAGCTCGAGGGCAGCGACTTCTGGCGCAAGGGCTACGAGATTGTCGCGCAACTGGGGATACACCCGGCCGAGCTCTTCAACGATCCGGTCAAGTACTTCGGGGAGGAGTTCAGCTGGATGCAGCAGTTCCCACCTGATCCGACGAAGTAGGACGGCCCCTGACCGAGGCGCGGCAACGCCGAGGTCAAGGGCCGCAGTTCCTCGAGTCGGTCCTAGGACCTGGCACCCAAGGCGCAACCATCAGGATAGCCAGGCCGCCGACCGACTCCTCATCACCCACAAGGAGTCACTCACCATGGTTAGTCATGCCCTGGAAGCCGTCGAGCTGGTCAAGACCTACCGCGGAGCGCGGAAGAAGCCCCCGCTCCGGGCCCTCGACGGCCTCACCTTCAACGTTCCGGAAGGCGTCGTACTGGGCCTGCTCGGCCCCAACGGCGCCGGCAAGTCCACCACCGTGAAGATCCTGACCACCTTGTCCCGGGCGGATTCCGGTACTGCGCGGGTCGCCGGGTTCGACGTGATCAAGGACCCGGACGCGGTCCGCCGGGTGATCGGCTACGTGCCGCAGAAACCCAGTGCCGATCCGATGGCGACCGGCATCGAGAACCTGTTGCTGAGCGGCCGGATCTACGGCCTCTCGAGACAAGATGCCGTACGCCGGGCCGCCGAACTGCTGGAGCGCTTCGACCTGACAGAGGCGGGTGGTCGCCAGGTGCGGACCTACTCCGGTGGTATGCAGCGGCGGCTGGATGTGGCTCTCGGCCTGGTCCACCGGCCGCGGGTGCTGTTCCTGGACGAACCGACCACCGGCCTCGACCCGGAGGCGCGCACCGATCTCTGGACCGAGGTCGAGCGCCTCTCCGGCGACGAAGGTCTGACCGTCCTGCTCACCACGCACTATCTGGAGGAAGCAGACCGGCTTGCCGACCAGCTGGCGATCGTCGACCACGGCAAGATCGTTGCCGAAGGCACCCCCGAGGCGCTGAAGGCCGAACTCCGCGGCGACTCCGTCCACGTCGAACTGGTCGATCCCGACACCGACGGTCACGTGCGCGCGCTGCTCGCCCAACTGCCGGGGATCGGCGAAATTGTTGCTGAGGGCAACACGCTGCGAGCTCGGGTGGATCGCGGTGCGACCGCGGTGCCGGCGGTGCTCGGAGCCCTTGAGGACAAGGCGATCCCGGTCACCGCAGTGACTGTGTCGCGGCCGTCGCTCGACGATGTCTACCTGAGTTACACCGGCCGGTCGTTCAAGTCAGCCGAGATCCGTGAAGAAGGGCGGGCCGCCTGATGGCCACGATGACAGCCGTAACGACGACCACCTCCGCAGCCCGGCCGGGGGGCCTGCTCGCGCATACGATTCTGGTGACCGGGCGATGGTTGCGAGCGCAGTACAGGTCGCCTGCTCTGATCGCGTTCACGCTGGTGCAGCCAGCCATCTGGTTGCTGTTGTTCGGCCAGTTGTTCAAGGGGGTGGTGAATCTCCCGGGGTTCAGCAACCCGTCGTACATCGCGTTCCTGACGCCGGGGATCGTGATGATGACGGCCCTGATGACGAGCGGCTGGAACGGCACCACCTTCATCGCCGACATGGAGCGCGGCGTGATGGACCGGATGCTGGCGTCACCGGTCCGCCGGGGTGCGCTGATGGCGGGGCAACTCATCAGCAACGCCACGACCACGGTGCTCCAGACGATCCTGGTGTTCGCGATCGGGATGGCAGCAGGAGCCCGGTACGACGGGGGCGCGACCGGTTATCTCGTCACGATCGTGGTGTCGGTGCTGGTGGGGACGGCGTTCGGGTCGCTCTCGAACGCGGTGGCGCTGCTGACCCGGCAACAGGAGGCGCTGATCGCGATCTCCCAGTTCATCTCGCTACCGCTGACGTTCATGTCGTCGATCATGATGGACCCGAAGCTCGCCCCGCACTGGGTCGAGGTAGCGGCCCGCTTCAACCCGGTCGACTGGGCCGCCATCACCGCCCGCGAAGCCCTCTCCGCCACTCCCGACTGGTCCTCAGCCACCCGCCACGGCGCCTACCTCCTAGCCTTCACCCTGCTAGTCGCCTACCTCTCCACCCGAGCCTTCCACACCTACCAACGCTCCGTCTGATTACGCGCATGCAGTCGGACTCCGCTGCCTGCTCTGCCTAAGAGTGCGCCCTTCCGGCTAGTGGAGGGCGCATTCAGGATGGCGAGGTGAGGGCGGACGTGTGTAGTCTTGAGTCAGCCCAGGGCACTAGCTCTGGGAAGTGAACCCGGGAGCCGTCCGGACGGTCGGTCGCCCGGGTTTCGCGTGTCTACGGCTTGATTTCCCTGATCTCGATCCCCCCGCTGCCGCACCGCCGCTTCCAGTCGCCGCCGCGGCCGACTGCCCAGGCGAAGATGTCGGGCAACCAGAGCAGGGGCTCGTTCGCCGGCGCCGAGTGCAGATAGACGAACCGCTCCTCGGCCTGCGCCTTCAGCACCATCTCCCGAATCACCTGGTTGTCGCGATGATCCTGGTCGCAGGACTCGACCACCATCCGGTCAACGCCGCACTGGTCGATCAGCTCCTGCACCATCACCCGTAAGCACTCGTCGCGTGCTTTGCGCTCCGACCGACCGTCGAGCTTGGTGCGGTAGATCCTTACCTCGATCCCCAGCTGTGAAACGGCGCTGAGGATCTCCCTGCGGCGGCCGTCGCTCTCGTGCTTCATGTGCAAGCGGCGTTGCCCCGGCTTGCACAGGGCGCGCAGGAGGCGTCGAGCGGGGTTCAGGTCGGCAGGGAGCAGTACAACAGCGCAGAGTAGGTAGCCGCCTCGGGAGGACTCGTCGACGAAGGCGTGCGCTGGCATGATTCGCCAACAATAGAAGGCGAAGCGGAGCATCCCCAAAACCAGAAACTGACGTCTCAGGGTTCTGGCGGCTCGGACAACTCAGAGGGGTTTGGTCCAGCGGGACCAGTTGGGTTGGGGGGTGTAGCCGGCGGCGGTCCAGGTGGGGTGGGCGTCTGCGTTGTCGTCGAGGACCATCGCGTCGGCTCGGGTTCCGCCGTACGAGGTGAAGCGGTCTTCGGCGAGGGTGATCAGGGTGCGGGCGATGCCGCGGCGGCGGTGGGTGGGGGCGACCGCGAGACGGTAGAGGTGACAACGCCAGCCGTCCCAGCCGACGATGATCGAACCGACGATCAATCCGTCACTGACCCCGTCGCTCACCGGTTCGTTGTCTATGGCAAGGATCAGAGCCTCGGGGTCGCGGGTGATGAGGCGGAGTACGGCGTCTGTGGAGTCGGGTGGGCGGTGGGAGTCTTCGGCGGCTGTCGCCCAGAACGTCATCACGGCCTCGGCGTCGGCGGCCGTGGCGGGTCGATAGGTCAGCACTAGCTGGCGGTTTGGAAGGTGCGGCGGTAGTCCTGGGGCGGTACGCCGACGACTCTGCGGAAGTGGTGCCTTAAGAGGGCTGCTGTTCCGAAGCCTGCTTCTGAGGCGATCTGTTCGATGCCGAGTCTCGTCTGCTCCAGCAGGGTTCTGGCGTGCAGGACCCGCTGGGTCGTGACCCATTTCAGCGGAGTCGTGCCGGTCTCCGCCACGAAGCGTCTCGCGAAAGTACGGTCCGACATCTTCGCGCGCCGGGCGAGTTCCGGCACGGTGTGTTCGATGGTCAAGTGGTCCACCATCCAGTCGAGCACCGGCTGCAGGCTCTCACCGGACGACTCGGGCACGGGGACCTCGACGTACTGCCGCTGGCCGCCGTCGCGCTGCGGTGGAACCACCATCCGGCGGGCGATCCGTGTGGCCACAGCACTGCCGAGCTCACGCCGTACGAGGTGCAGGCAGGCGTCGATCCCGGCCGCGGTGCCGGCGCTGGTGATGATGTTGCCGTCGTCGACGAACAGCACATCCGCGTCCAGCTTCGCCTTCGGGTACTGCTCGCGGAACAGCGTGGCGTAGCGCCAGTGCGTCGCGCAGTTGCGTCCGTCGAGGAGCCCGGCCGCGCCCAGGACGAAGGCGCCGGAGCACACCGTCAGCAGGATCGCCCCGCGCTCGGCGGCTCGGCGAAGAGCATCGAGGATGCGTACGTCGTACTCGTCGCGCCAGGTGGTCGCCGGGAGGGCGACCAGGTCGGCGTCCTCCAGTTCCTCCAACCCGTACGGCGCGATCACGGCGGAGTGACTGCTGGTCCGCAGGGGTTCGCCCGGGCGGGTGGAGCAGACCTTGAAGTCGAACAGCGGTACGCCGTCGTCGGTCCGGTCGATGCCGAACACCTCCGACAGCACGCCGAACTCGAACACGGCGACGTCCTCCATCAGGACGACAGCGATCTTCTGGAGCATGCGAGCCAGTATGGCAGAAATTAGTGGAACTATGTCAATACTGCCAATTGTGGCGGAATCTAGACGAGAGGATGATTACTGCCATGACCGGAATCGTAGTCCTCGCAGTTATCGCACTGGTCGTGATCGCGGCTCTCGAAAGCAGCAACAGGCGTCACAGCACCGGGCTGGAGCCCGGCCCGGACGGATCCTGGGTTGCCGACGACCGTGACCGCGCCAGGTCCAAGCTCGACCTGCTCGCCCTCGGCGGCGCGGCCGAACCCTTCTCCCACAAGCCCGTCAGCACTCCCGCGAGCGTCGTGCACATCCGCCGCGCCCGCGTCCTGCACCACCACGGCCGCCATGCGGCCTGACCTCCGCTGACCCGGACCAGACAGTTCGATAGGGTCCGGGTCAGACGGCAGGCGAATGAGGTGGGGCCGGATGGCTGGAATCCCCTGGGTCTGGGGCGCGACGCCGGCTGAGCTCGCGGCGGATTACCCGTGCGACCGGTTCGTGACCGAGCCGACCACGGCTTGCTTCCGGGCCATCGAATCCGCAGCTGCCCCCGATTCGCAGTACAGATGGTTGTGCCAGTTGCGCGTAGCGCCGTACAGCTACGACCTTCTCGACAACTTCGGGCGGCGGAGCCCGCGAACATTGACCCCCGGTGCCGAGGACCTCGAGATCGGGCAGGTCTTCATGACGATCTTCCGGTTGGTCGAGTTCACCCCGGGGCGTCAGCTCACCTTGCGGCTGGACGATCCGCGCGCACGGAAGCTCTTCGGCAATCTCGCCGTCACCTACACAGTTCTCCCGACCGCCGACGACGGTTCCCGCTTGGTGGTCAAGCTGGCGATAGCGATCGAGGGCGGCCCCCTTCACGCCGTACGCCGCCGGCTGCTTGCCTGGGGCGACCTGGCGATGATGCGCAAGCAACTCCTCCAACTCACCACTCTCGCGAAACAACATCCGCTGCGTCCGAAGAACCTTGGGCTATAGCGCAACCTTCTTCGGACGCAAGGACAGCCTTGCCCGATGAGGAAATCCCCGCGCGGTGAGCAGGCGGGATGTGTCACAGTCGGCGCGTGGATGACTATCGCGAGGTGAATCGGGCGAGCTGGGACGAGCGGGTGGCGGCACATGCCGCCTCGCCCGACTACATGCTGGCGCAGTACGAGCAGGACCCCGGGTTCATCGGGAACGTGGTCAAGTTCGACCAGCCGCGGCTCGGCGATATCTCCGGACTGCGCGGCGTCCACCTGCAGTGCCACATCGGCACCGACACGGTTTCACTCGCCCGGCTCGGCGCCATGATGAGCGGCCTGGACTTCTCCGGCCCGGCGATCGCCCAGGCGCAGGAGTTCGCGGACCGCCTCGGGCACGAGATCGACTTCCACGAGGCGGACGTGTACGACGCGGTCGAGGTGCTCGGCGCGGCGTCGTACGACCTGGTCTTCACGGGGATCGGCGCGCTCTGCTGGATCCCGGACATCGAGCGCTGGGCGCAGACCGTCGCCGGCCTGCTCAAGCCGGGCGGGCGGTTGTTCATCCGCGAGGGACACCCGATGATGTGGGCGCTCGAGGGCTCCGATCACGGCGACCTGCTCGCGCTCGCCTACCCGTACTTCGAGACCAAGGAGCCGACGATCTTCGACGAGGGCGGCACGTACGTCGAGACCGAGGTCGAGTTCACGCACAACCTCACGCACTCGTGGAACCACGGCCTCGGCGAGATCGTGACGGCGCTGTTCGACGCCGGGATGGACCTCACCAGCCTGACCGAGCACGACAGCGCTCCGTGGCAGAACTTCCCCGGCAGGATGACGGAAGACGAACACGGTGAATGGCGCCTCACCGACCACCCCGAACGCCTGGCGGCCACCTACACCCTCCAAGCCGTCAAGCGCCCCTGAACCCAGAACGGAAAAGGACGTGCCGGAGGCCCGGCGTGCGGGGATCCGCGGACGCCGGGCCAGGTGGAGGTCAGTGCGCTCGGCTCAGTGCGCGCGGCGCTGCTGGACCTTCTGGAACATTTCCTTGGCCTTGCGCTGGTTCTCCGGCTTGCTGAGCTCGCGCTGCGCGACCTGCAGCAGCTTGGCGACCACAGCGCCCTTGACCAGTGTCTTCACGAAACCCATCGGGGTCCTCCTTCTCTGCTCCATCTGACGGTAGCGGTTCCCGCCAAGAATCACCCGAGGGTTCCTCCTGGCTCAACCCCGATTTCCCCTCCGGCGATGCCGAAACCGCAATCCTCGGCTCAAGACATGTCGGTGTAGGCCAGCGCGACGCCGCAGTGCAGGCATCGGAACCAATACCCTGTCGCGTCGCCACCCGGATGCAGCGACCGCACATACTCCTCGCTCTGTTCAACCGACCAGTGAAACTCGTCGTTCTCGTGCAGCGCCATCTCCAACGCATCCGGATACTGCTGCAACTCCCGGTAACCGACCCTGCCCAGGTATGCCGCCCCATCACCGCAATGGAAGAGCCAGTGCGCCTGCTGCCACCCCACGAACCCCGGCGTCCTTGTCTCGATCTCGGCGACCACCTTCGCCGGTGTGTCGGCCGGTAGCCAGCCGACGTTGTCTGTGAAGGTGGCGCTGTAGCGCTCAGCGGCTGATCCGTCCGCAATGCACCACGGGCAGAGTTCGTCGTCGACTTCCTCGACGCAGTACACCGGGCCCTTGTAGACGTAGCCCCGCACTCGTCCACAGCACCGGCAGGCGGTCTCGCTCGGGGCGATCTCGCCGGTTGCCAGTGGGTCTGGGTGGTAGCGGAAGGTCGGCAGGTCGATCACCCGCTGAGCTTGGAGCAGGCGGCGGTCGCTCGCAAGCAAGTCGAGAACGTCTCCCGCAAGCTGTGGGCGAAATGTCGGGTGGTTGTGGGCACAATAGGGGGGTGCCTGAGTTGCCGGAGGTCGAGTCGCTGGCGGGGTTCCTGCGGGAGCGTGCCGTTGAGCGGGCGTTCGTGCGCGCCGACATCACCGCGATCAGTGCGCTGAAGACCTACGACCCGCCGATCTCTTCGCTGGTCGGGTTGCTGATCGACGACGTGCAGCGGCACGGGAAGTTCCTCGACATCTCGGCGCAGGGCATCCACCTCGTCATCCACCTGGCCCGGGCCGGCTGGTTGCGCTGGCGGGAGGAGCAGTCGACCGCGCTGGTCCGGCCCGGCAAGGGCCCGATCGCGCTGCGGGTGACCCTCGACGACGGGTCGGGCTTCGACCTGACGGAAGCCGGCACGCAGAAGAAGCTCGCCGTGTACGTCGTGCGCGACGTCGCGGAGGTTCCCGGGATCTCGCGCCTGGGCCCGGATCCGTTCACGCTGTCCGTCGAGGACTTCGGCGACATCCTGAAGCGGGAGGGCAGGGTCCAGCTCAAGGGCGTACTGCGGAACCAGTCTGTGATCGCCGGCATCGGCAACGCGTACTCCGACGAGATCCTGCACGTGGCGAAGATGAGCCCGTTCAAACCGGCCTCCAACCTCACCGCGGACGAGCTCGAGCAGCTCTACACCGCGATGCAGGAGACCCTGCGGGACGCGGTCCATCGGTCCCAGGGGCTGGCCGCGCAGGACCTCAAGTCGGAGAAGAAGAGCGGCCTGCGGGTGCACGGACGCAAGGGCCAGAAGTGCCCGGCCTGCGGCGACATCGTCCGCGAGGTGAGCTTCGCGGACTCCTCCCTGCAGTACTGCGCAACCTGCCAGACCGGCGGTAAACCACTGGCCGACCGCAGGCTCTCAAAACTCCTCAAATAACAGGTCAGAGCCGATAGGGCAGGGCCGCCGACCGCCGGCCCGCATCAAGCTGCACTCGAAGCGCACCACCAGAGACTCCGCAGTGCAGCGTCAGCGGGTTGGTGATGGTGGCACCTGGCGCGAGGTCGTCAAAGGTCCACTGGCAAGGGTTTGCGGTCCACCCGGGCGGGACTGGGAGGAACAACTCCCCGTGCGCCGCAGTACGGCCGAAGTTGGTCACCATCACCTGCATCTCACCGTTGGCGGGTGAGTGGAGGTACGCCAGCACGGTCCCCACCGGCGCGACCAGGACGCGGGTGATCGACGGCCCGACACTCAATCGGACGACCCGTCCCGCCCGGACCGGGAACGGCCCGATGGTCGAGCCGATCAGCTCGCCCCCTGGTACGGCGTACGACTGGTTCGCCAAAGTGACGGGCTGACTCACAGCGGGATCAGCGACGCCGAAGAACCGCACGGCGACGTCTGCGGAGCGTCTGGCGACGAGGTGTGCCGCAGGTCCGGTCGGCGTGAGATCCCAGACGCCATCGGCATTCGCGGTGACGGTGTCGGGCGGCACGATCCGCAACTTGCCCTGCAGCGCGACTCGCACCACCGGCAATTCTTCAGACCGAGGAAGTCGCACCAGCAGATCATCACCATCGCGCCGCCAGGTCAGCGCCTTCCCGGTCCTGTCCTCGACGACATGCCGCGGCGTCGTTGCCAACCCAGGAAGCCGTACTACGTGATCCGCCGGCCGCCGCGTGATCCGCAACAACAGCAACTCGCAACCCCGCAGCACCGCTTCACCCCAAGGCTGCGGGCCGAACTCGCCGGGAATCCCCTCGATCATCACCACGGCCGGAGTCCTCGCGGGCAGCTGGGTCTCAAAGCTCTTCGGGTCCTCTCCGGCGGGTGAGTCCTCCGATCGACTTTGGCGGTCTGGACCAGTGCTGTCAACGCTCGATCCACGCCTCGGGCAATCGCATTCCCACCGTTCTCCCGGCCTTCGGCGCAGCGCTTTGCCAGTGCCTGCGGACCCGCGGCAGAAGATCGTTCCACCTGGTGGCGCGGAGGTGGAGGGGTTGGTGCAGTGCGACCGGCCGGGGGCTGCCATGATCTGCGTATGTCTGAGAATCCGCAGATTCCTGCCGTGGTGGTCGCCGAGGTCGATGACGAACTGCTGGCCGAGGCGTTCGTACTGGACGTCCGCGAGCCTGACGAGTGGGCCCGGGGGCACATCGAGGGCGCCACCCACATCCCGCTCGGCGAACTGCAGGAGCGGGTCGGCGAGGTGCCGCTCGGGCAGAAGGTGCTCTGCGTCTGCGCCGTCGGCGGCCGGTCCGGGATGGCGACCCAGTTCCTGGGCAACGAGGGCCGCGACGCGCTGAACCTCGACGGCGGCATGCACGCCTGGCAACAGGCCGGCCGCCCCGTCAGCCTCGACTGACCTGCTCCTGGCCCGAAAGTCGGGCAACCAATCGAGGACAGAAACCTTCCGGTCCACGGGCCGAACGGGTTACTTTGTCACCGGTTGGTTGCTCGACGTCTATGTGGGGCTCATGAAGCTGTAGCGAGCAAGGCGTCGGATGGCCGCGTCCGTCCAGCTCAGGAGGCTCCGTGTCCACGCCTGCTCCGCCCGCGTTCCGCCTAACCCCACGCCGCCGAACAACTCTGAGCCTGGTGGTCGGTGGGTTGCTTGCGAGCGTCGCGCTGAATCCAGCCGCCGCTCAGCCGGCGCCCGACCCGGCCCAGCTCGCCAGCCTGCAGAGCAGCGCGGTCGAGAGCCGCCAGGGTTCCTCGGCGGCCTCCGACATCCCGGACGTCGCGATCGCTCCGCCGGGCGAGGGGATCATCACCCGGCGCCAGGACACCCCGGTCGCACCTGGCGTGAACTACACCAGCTTCGACCGGCTCGACGCACGCGGCTGGCTGCGCGGTGACATCCTGGTCGCCGATCTCGATGCCGGTGGCGTCACCGTCGACTACCTCAACCCCGGCACCGTCTCCGGCCGGGAGGTGCTCAGCCAGCAGGTCGCGCGCAAGGGCGCGATCGCCGGCGTGAACGGCGACTTCTTCGATATCAACGACACCGGTGCGCCGCTCGGCATCGGGATCGAGCGGGACACCGACGGTGGCGCCGGCCAGTTCGTGAACGGCCCGGCCGCCGGCCACAACGAGACCGCCGTCATCGATGCGAACGGCCTCGGCCGGATCGCCCAGGTCTTCCTCGAAGGCACCGCGACCGACGACGATGCGAGCAAGGTCAATCTGACCAACCTCAACTCGCCCTCGGTCAACGCGGCCGGCATCGGTCTCTACACCCCGCAGTGGGGTGCGACCGCGAGGACCAGAACGGTCGACGGCCTGCCGACGGTCCGCGAGGTGATCCTCCGCGACGGCGTCGTCGTCTCCTCAACCACCACGCCTGCGACCACGCCCCTGGCAGCCAACGAGTTGGCGCTGATCGGCCGCGAAACAGGTGCGACCGCTCTGACCGCCTTCGAACCAGGCGACAAGGTCGACGTGAAGTACGGACCGCGGGCTGACGCTGCGGATGTCGCAGTCGGCATCAGCGGCAACATCCAGCTGGCCCGCGACGGCCAGATCCTCAATGTCGACGACGTTGCTCTGCACCCGCGTACTGCTGTCGGCTTCTCCGCCGACGGCCGCCGGATGGTGCTGCTCACGGTCGACGGCCGGATGGCCGACTCGCGCGGCCTGACGGAGAAGGAGCTCGCCCGGTTGATGCTCGACCTCGGTTCCGACGACGTGCTCAACCTCGACGGCGGCGGTTCCTCGACGATGCTCAAGCGCTCGCCCGGCGAGGCGGCTCCCGAGGTGGTGAACAAGCCCTCCGACGGTGGCGAGCGGCTGACCCCGAACGGCCTCGGCCTCCTCCCGGTCAAGGGATCCGGCAAGCTCAAGGGATTCCAGCTCGAGGCCACCGGCACCGCCGCCGAACTCGCCGACACCGACATCTCCCGCAGCTCGCGCGTCCTCACCGGCCTGACCCGCGTGCTGACCGCACGAGGCCATGACGAGACGTACGCGCCGGCCCCCGGTACGCCGTACTGGTCGTCGGGCAGCAACGCCAAGGTCACCAGCCAGGGGATCGTCACCGGTCGCAAGGCGGGTGATGTCGTCGTCACGGCGACTCGTGGACAGGCTCGCGGCAGGTTCCCGATCACGGTGCTCGGCACGCCGACGCGGCTGGCGCCGTCGAGCCGCCAGGTCTCGTTGCCGGATGCAACGGCTAAGGGATTCTTCACGGTCAATGGCTACGACGCGGACGGCTTCTCGACCTGGGTGGAACCGCGTGACATCAAGCTCACCTACGACCCGGCGCTGGTCAAGGTGGTTGCTCGGGGCAATGGGTTTGACGTGAACGCGATCGGCACCGAGGCCGTGTCCACGGTGATCACGGCGAAGGTGGGAAGCCTCACCACGCAGCTCAGTGTCACCGCGGGTCTGAGCAGCCAGGTTGTGGACGAGGTCGACGATCTCACCCGCTGGCAGGCGAACGCAGTACCGGCTGGTGCGGCGACGGCCAGCAGGTCTGCCGCTGAAGGTCACGACGGCGGGCAGGCTATCGCGCTCGACTACTCGCTGACCGGGAGCACCGCGACGCGTGCGGCGTACCTCTCGCAGACCCCGCAGCAGACGTTCCCCGGTCAGCCGCAGAAGCTCGGCGCCTGGGTCTACGGCGACGGCAAAGGCGCTTGGCTGCGCGCCAACGCGTACGACGCGGCCGGTGGTTCCGCGCAGACGCTCAACCTCGCGGCAGCGGTGGACTGGACCGGCTGGAAGTACGTCGAGGCCGACATCCCACCGGGTCTCACGATGCCGCTCAGGTTCTGGCGGATCTACGTGGTCGAGACCGTGCCGACCCGGCAGTACTCGGGCCGGATCATCGTCGACGACCTGACGCTGCGCAGTGCACCGCCGGTCACGGTCACACCGCCGGCGAAGGTGGTCGACCCGATGGTCGTCACCGATGGGGCTGTCGGCGGCAACAGGTGGAAGTTCGCAGTGCTGTCGGATGCGCAGTTCACCGCGGACGACCCTGAGTCGGAGTACGTGCAGCAGGCCCGACGGACGATCCGGGAGGCGCTCGCGCAGCAGCCCGAGTTCCTGGTGATCAACGGCGACTTCGTCGACCGCGGGTTCGCGAACGACATCGCGCTGGCGAAGAAGATCATCGACGAGGAGGTCGCCGGCAAGGTGCCGGTGCACTACGTGCCGGGCAACCACGAGAGTTACGGCCCGGGTGATCTGTCCGAGTGGACGAAGGTCTTCGGCCCGCCGACCAGCACGTTCGACCACAAGGGCACCCGGTTCGTCCTCCGGGACTCGTCGCTGGGGTCGCTCCGCGCCGGCGGGTTCGACCAGATCCTCGATCTGCGGAAGCAACTCGACGACGCTGCGCGCAATCGGCAGATCCGCAACGTCGTGGTGATGGCGCACCACCCGATCGACGACCCGTCCCCGACGGCGAACTCGCAACTGGGTGATCGCAAGGAGGCGGAGCTGCTGGTCCGCTGGCTTGCGGACTTCCGTGCTGCGACGGGCAAGGGTGCGGCCTACATGGCGGCTCATGCTGGGACGTTCGCGGCGACTCGTACGGACGGTGTGCTGCTGCCGCTGACGGGCAACTCGGGCAAGAGTCCCGCAGGTGCTCCCGACGCGGGTGGGTTCACCGGTTGGGCCCTGGTCGGGATCGACCCGCAGGCGCGCGAGGCGGCCGCCGCTGAGCGGCATTGGTCGGCGCCCGAGCGGTCGTGGTTCCAGGTCGAACTCAGGCCGCACGTGGATGCCCTCGAACTGGCGGCGCCCACCTCGCTCCGGATGGGCCAGACGGCCCCAGCCACAGCGACCGTAGTACAGGCGAACCGGCGGGTGCCGGTCTCCTTCCCGGTGTCGGCCGACTGGTCGGGCTCACCGCTGCTGTACATCGGCCCGGCGAAGACCGCCCCGTTCTGGGCGATCGCCTCCTACGACCCAGCCACCAGCCAACTCACCGCCCGCCGCCCCGGCACCGTCCAACTCGCAGTCACCGTCAACAGCATCACCAAAACCACGACCCTGACGGTCAACTGGTAAGCCCTAGACGCCCGGCTCCGGCAAGACCGCGGGATCCCGGGCCGCCAGGCCATCACGATCGCCGAGCAGCGGGCGCTGCCACGCTCATCGCCGTGGGGCTGCCGCATCGTGATGGCGTGGCGGTCCGGCCGGCCCTGCCGCCCGCCGGCCCGGACTCGCACCACTCACCAACCTCCGGCCCGGCCCCCGGCTCGGGCCCCGGCCGCTGCAACCCGCGCGGCAACCGAGGGTTGGTGAGTGCTGGCGGTCCGGGACCTCAAGGTGCCGGTTGGTACACGCGGACACCCAGCACTCACCAACCTCCCGCCTCGACACCCGTCGAGGCGGGAGGCGGTGGCGGTCGGGTCAGCGGGTGGGCTTGGTGAGTGCTGGCGGTCCGGCAGGATGGGCGGATGCGACTGGACCGGATCAAGATCGTCGACTACGACCCCAGGTGGGCGGAGTCGTTCGAGCAGCAGCGCCGGCGGGTCGAGCCGGTGCTGCAACCGTGGCTGACCAGGCCGATCGAGCACATCGGCAGTACTGCCGTGCCGGGGCTGCCGGCGAAGGCGATCATCGACATGGCTGCGGTAGTTCGTGACGTCGAGGGATGTGCGGACGCATTCGGCGCGCTGGCTTCACTCGAGTGGGTCGCAGCGCCCGAACCGGGTGATCGGGAGGCGCGCAAGTGGTCCGTGTGCTTCCCGGATATCGCGCGACGTTCGCATCACCTGCACATCTTCGAGGAGGGTTCGCCGAACCTTCGGACCTTGCTCGCCTTCCGCGACCATCTTCGGATCACGCCGGCAGATCGCCAGGAGTACGCGCGGATCAAGCGGCATCTGGCAGCGGCGGATGACGAGGACCGCCCGGCCTACCGCGGTGGCAAAGCGCCGTTCATCACCGGAGTGCTCGCCAAGCTCGACGTGTGACCGGGACGACGAACCGGGTCGGTGCCTCACAGTTTCACGGCGGCCGACGTTCAACCGGTGTGAAGCGAATCGTTGAACCCAAGGTCCTGTACTTCGGCACGCCGGTGGTGCTGATCAGCTCCCGCAACCCCGACGGAACTACCAACCTCGGGCCGATGTCGTCGGCCTGGTGGCTCGACTACACCGCGATGCTGGGCATGAGCGTCAGTTCCCAGACGGTCAAGAACCTGATCGAGCGGCCCGACTGCGTTCTGAACCTCGTCGAACCGGCCATGGTCGCCAATCTGGACCAGATCGCCCTGCTCACAGGATCGCAGGAGATGTCCGAAGCCAAACGGGTCCGTGGTTATCGGTACGAGCCCGACAAGTTCGCCGCGGCGGGGCTTACGCGCGCCCGGAGCGACCTGGTCGACGTGGACGCGGTGCAGGAGAGCCCTATCAATCTGGAGGGCACGATCGTGGCGATCCATGAGCTCGGGGGTGCCGGCTCCAACCTGCGCGCTCTGGAGATGAGGATTCGACGCGTCCAGGTCCGCGAAGATCTGCTGATGAACGACGGCCGGTACATCGACCCGCTGCGGTGGGATCCGTTGATCATGAAGTTCACCGAGTACTTCGCCGGTGGTGCCCCGGCGTACGAGTCGTCCCTCGCCCGAGGCTGGCAGATGCCACGGATGGACGGCACCGGCGACCCGCAGGCGGCGACGGCGAGTTAAACGTCGGTGAAGTGCTCGACGTGGGGTGGATTGGCGAAGTGAGGGCCGATCAGGCCGCGCCAGATGCCGAACGCGTCGCTGGCGCGGAAGGCGTTGTGGGCCTCGACCGAGTCCCACTCGACCAGCAGCACGAACCGCGTCGACGTCTCGATGCCCGCCGTCAGCCGGATGCTGCGGCTGCCCTCCGCCTTCTCGATCTGCTGGCGAGCCTCCAGATACGCCGCCGTGAAGGCGTCTTCGCTACCGGCGACCACATCGATCAACGCAACTTCGAGCACCATGTGCTCACTCTTTCACGACACTCTCTCGGCGGGCGTCGAGGTAGGTCTGGGCTCCGGCCTGGCCGGTCGTCAGTTGGCCGCGCGCCTCGCGTAGATCGCCAGGATCAGCAGCGGGTCCTCAGCTGTCGGTGCGGTCATGATGTCCATCTTGCAGTTGCTCCCGCTTCCGGGCCTATCTGCCCAGACGCGCGGCGGCTGAGCTAGCGTGCCGCGCATGACTGAAGTGAGGAAGCCTGCGCGGCTGAAGGTCGGGGATCGGGTGGCGGTGGTGGCGCCGGCTGGGCCGTTGGCGGCGGAGAACGTGGAGCTCGGGACGAAGTACCTGGTCGACTGGGGTCTCGAGGTCGAGGTGATGCCGAGCGCGATGGCTCGGCATCACCGGCTGCCCTATCTGGCCGGCGACGACGCGCAGCGTGCTGACGATTTCCGGTCCGCGTGGCTGGACCCGCAGTACGCGGCTGTGTTCGCCGGACGCGGTGGGTACGGCGTGCAGCGGACGCTGCAGCACCTCGACATCGACGAGTTGGCCGGGATCGAGAAGATCTTGGTCGGCTTCAGCGACCTGACCGCGCTGCACGAACCGTTCAACGCCCGCGGGCTCGTCACTGTCCACAGCCCGATGGCAGCGTCCGTGGGTCAGCTCAGGGCGCCGGAGTCGCGCGACCGCCTGCGCGACCTGCTGTTCTCGCCCGAGTCGATCAAGGACCTGCTCGACCCGATCGGCGCGCGCACAGTCGTCTCCGGTACTGCGGAGGGTCGCCTACGCGGCGGCAACCTGGCCCTCCTGGCAGCAAGCATCGGTACTCCGACCTACGCGCGTCCGGCCGGGATCGTGGTCATCGAGGACGTCACCGAGGACGGCTACCGGGTCGACCGGCTGCTCACCCAGTTGCTCAGGTCCGGGTGGTTCGAGGAGGTGACCGGACTGGTGATCGGCGACTTCAGCGATGCCGACGATCAGGGCCTGGTCGCCGAGGTGGTCCGCGACCGGCTGGAACCACTGGGCCTCCCGATGGTCCAGGGCGCCGCCATCGGCCACGAAGAGATCAACCTTGCCGTCCCCCTGGGCCTCCCTGTCCGCCTCGACGCAACCGCGGGCACCCTCGCCCCGTTGGAGACCCCCTTCAAGTGAAGGGAGTCTCCAATGGATGGTCAGCGGTCGCCGTGCCAGGAGTGCCAGAGGGCGGCATAGGGGCCTTCGGCATCGACCAGTTCGTCGTGACCGCCCAGTTCGACGATGCGGCCGTCCTCGACCACCGCGATCACGTCCGCGTCGTGCGCGGTGTGCAGCCGGTGTGCGATCGCGACCACGGTTCGTCCCTCCAGCACGCCGGCCAAGGACCTCTCCAGGTGACGAGCGGCCCGCGGGTCCATCAGCGAGGTGGCCTCGTCCAGGACCAGCGTGTGCGGGTCCGCCAACACCAACCGGGCCAGCGCCACCTGCTGTGCCTGCGCCGGGGTCAGCGAGACCCCGCCCGAGCCGACCTCAGTGTCGAGGCCGTGCTCGAACCCGGCCACCCAGGCGTGAGCGTCCACCGCCCGAAGAGCCGTCCACAGATCGGCATCGGACGCCTCCGTCCGGGCCAGCCGCAGGTTGTCCCGCACGCTGCCCACGAACACGTGGTGCTCCTGGTTCACCAGGGCGACGTGACTGCGAACCTGCTCGGCCGACATCTGGTCGAGAGCTGCACCGCCCAGAGTGATGTCGCCCAACCGCGGCGAGTAGATCCCCGCTAACAGTCGGCCCAGCGTCGACTTGCCCGCTCCAGACGGTCCCACCAGCGCAACCCGGGCACCGGGCTCCACTGTCAGCGTGACTCCATGCAGGACGTCCCGCCCTTCCAGATAACCGAACCGCACCTCATCGGCGAGGACAGTCCGCCCGTCAGGCTCTGTCTCGCCACTGCCCTCGTCTGCCTCGACCTCACGGACCCCGACCAGCCGGGCCAGGGAGACCTGGGCCACCTGCAACTCGTCGTACCAGCGGATCATCATGTTGACCGGCTCGACCAGCATCTGGATGTAGAGCGCACCGGTGGTCAGCGCACCGACCGTGAGCCAGCCCTGGATGGCGAAGCCGCCTCCGATCACCAGTACTGCGGCCAGCGCGACCGTGTGGGTCATGTTGATGACCGGGAACAAGATCATCCGCAGGTAGAGCGTGTACCGCTCCCACGCCACCCACTGCCCGATCCGGGTGTCGCCCAGCTTGATCCGCCGGCTGCCCAGCCGGTGCGACTCGACCGTGCGGCCGGCGTCGACCGTCTCGGCCAGGCCTGAGGCCACCGCTGCGAAGCCCGCCGCCTCCGACCGGTACGCCGAGGGCGCGCGGCGGAAGTACCAACGGGCACCGATGATCAGGATCGGCGCGGCGATCACCAGAGCCACGGCAAGCTCGGGTGCCGTTACGACCAGGGCACCGATCAGCAACGACGCCCAGATCACCGCGATCGTCAGCTGTGGAACCGCATCCCGCATCGCGTGTGACAGCCGGTCCACGTCCGTGGTGATCCGGGACAGCAGGTCGCCTGTACCGGCGCGCTCGAGCACGCCCGGCGGCAGTGCGACCGAGCGGACCAGGAAGTCCTCCCGCAGGTCGGCCAGCATCTCCTCGCCCAGCACCGCGCCACGGAGACGCGTGAGCCGGACGAACACCGTCTGCAGCAGCAGGGCGCAGGTGAAGCCGAGCACCACGTACGGCAGGTCGACATCGGTCTCGCCTAGAGAAAGCTTCTCCACGACGTTCCCCAGCAGCCACGGCCCGACCATGCCGCTCAGGGCGGCTGCCGCGTTGACGGCGGTCAGCCAGCCGAAGGCCCGGCGATGCCGCTTGAACAGCGTCCTCAGGTAGGCCTTGACCGTGGGAGCACCGGCCACCGGCAGGCGAGCCGCGACCTGCGGCGCTGCCGGGTCGTACTCAGGGCGCTTCACACCGACTCCTCGAGGGTTGGCTCGTCTTCACGGGTGACGACCGCGCGGTAGCGGGGGTTGCCGTGCACCAGGTCGTGATGGGTGCCGATGGCATCGACTTGACCGTCCGGCACGAACACCACCAGCTCTGCCCGGTCCAGCATCAGCGGGCTGGAGGTGAACACCACCGTGGTCCGGCCGGTCCGGAGCAACCGGAGGCTGTCCGCGATCCGCACCTCGGTGTGCGCGTCCACCGCGCTGGTCGGTTCATCCAGCACCAGCACTGTCGGGTCCACGTACAGCGAGCGGGCCAGAGCCACTCGCTGACGCTGTCCGCCGGACAGGGATCGCCCGCGCTCGGTGAGAACCGCTTCCATCGGATCGGTGAGACCATCCGGCAGCGACTGACGCAGTACGTCCATGATGTCGGCGCACTGGGCTGCGTCGAGCGCAGCCTCGGGGGTGACCGCGCCGCTCGAGGGCACGTCGAACAGCTCGCGGACAGTGCCGGACAGCAGCACCGGATCCTTGTCCTGCACCATTACTGCGGTCCGAGCCGACCCCAGCGGGATGTCGTCCAGCGCAACCCCGTCGAGCAGTACCGAGGCTGTCCCGGGCTCCGCCTCCGGGCTGTGGCCGCCAAGACGGTCCGCAAGGCGGCCGCTGGCGTCCGGATTACCGCAGACCACCACAATGAAGCTCCCGGCGGCCACGGCCAGACCAGAGACCGGGTCGACCAGGTCGCCGTCGGGCAGCTGAGCCTCGCCGGTCCCCATCGCCGCGTCGGTCCGCTGCAACGACAGCACTCGCGCCGCGCGCCGTGCCGACACCTTGGAGAAGATGAAGGCGCTAGCTGCCTCCTCGAAGGTGTGCAGCGGCACCATCATGAAGGTGATGAACCCGTACGTCGTGACCAGCTCACCGACGCTGATCCGGCCGGAAATCACCAAGCGCACTCCCAGCCAGACGATCAGCACCAGGAAGATCCCGAACAGCAGCACCTGCAGGGCGGCGATCAGCGACCACATCCGCGCACTGCGGACCGCGCTCGCCCTGTACTCCTGCGAGGCCGCGCGGTACCGCTCCAGGAAGAGCTGCTCGCCACCGATGCCCCGCAGTACGCGCAGACCGGCGACAGTGTCGGCGGCGAGCTCGGTGGCCCGGCCGCCCGTCGCCCGCTGGGCGTCCGCCCGGCGCTCAGCCGGGCCCATCAGCGGGACGATCGAGAAGGCCAGCACCGGTACTGCGACGGCGACCACCAGGCCGAGCTGTGGTTCGTAGAAGAGCAGCCCGATCACGACCGCGAAGCAGGTCAGCAGGGCGGCGGCGAACCGGCCGAGCACCTCGACGAACCAGCCGATCTTCTCGACGTCGCCACTGCTCACCGCGACCACCTCACCGGCGGCGATCCGCCGGGTGAGCAGCGAGCCCAGCTCCGAGGCCTTGCGGAACAGCAGTTGCTGCAGCCGGGACGCAGTAGCGATCCAGTTCGTCACCACGGCGCGGTGGAAGAAGGAGTCCGCGGCGGCCTTCGCGGCACCGAAGGCGAGCAGCAGCAGGCCGGACAGGATCAGCCGGGGCCAGGACTTGTCGATCACGGCCTGGACGGCCATGCCGACGGCGACGGGCGCTGCCGCGATCCCGCCGAAGTAGAGCACGCCCCAGCCCACCGAGATGAGCTGCCCGCGGAGCTGCTGATGTTCGAGCCAGAGAATGAGTCGGAGACCGGACCGGGTGTCAGGCACACCCGGATCGGCGAACGGAATGAGGCGCAGCGACATGACGTCCCAAAGGAGGCGTAGGGGGTTTCGAGACACCTGACCAGGCGAATGGACCAAGCCTAGGCGCCACCGCGAGGGCCCCGCCAACCCTTTTAGCCACCGGGAGAACCAGTGGCCTGTGGTGGCCACTAGTCAGGCGGAGAGGTGTTCGTCCAGGTCGGCGACGTCGATGTCGTGGTGGTCCTCGTACGGCCGGCCCGCCTTCGCTGCCGCGTCGAAGATCGCGAGTTTGGCCGCGTCGGTCTCGGTGAGCGTCATCCCCTGTCGCCAGTAGCCGACGGCGTGGAGATCCGCCGGCTCCACCGTTTCCCGCAGTACTTCGCGCATGCTCCGGACGACTCGAGCCTCGGCAGACACCCACGCCTGTACTCCGGCGGGGACCTCCAACTCGCGAACCACCTTCACCAGAGCCTCCGGAGTACCGGCTTCCAGCCAGGTCACCTCGGCAGCACCCTGATGCCCCAACGGCAGCACATACTCGGGCCCGGGCACCGCCAGTACTACGCGGACCGGCCGGCCCGGCGGCAACGACTCAAGAATCGCCGCCACGGCGGGAACTGCAGTCTCGTCGCCGACCAGGAGCTGCGCCTGGGCATCAGGCGCCGCCACGAACTCCGAACGCGGTCCGACGAACGAGACCGGATCGCCTGGCGTGGCTGACCGCACCCACTCGACGCCAGGCCCTCCGTCGTGCAGCACGAGGTCCAGGTCGAGCTCGGTGGTCACCGGGTCGAACCGGCGCACGGAGTAGACGCGGAACGCCGGCCTCACCCCGTCGGTGAAGAGGCCGTCCTTGAAGACGGTCGGCCCGGGTTCACCCGCCGGCCGGAGCGCGAGCTTGATCGAGTCCGCCGGCAACATGGCCTGCTCGAAGCCCGCGAGCTCCGGTCCGGCCAGCGTGATCCGGTGCATTCTCGGCGTCAGCGGGCGGCTCCGCAGTACTGCGGCAGTCCGCAACCGGATCCTGGTCCCGGCCCGATTGCGGGCGCGCAGTTCGTCATTGATCCCCATCGGACCGCCTTCCGCCGGTAGCTCCGAAGAATCTATGACACCTTGTAACAATCAAGCAAGGTAACCCTTACTCATAACTTGAAGCCTAGACTGAGAGGTGTGCGTGCGGACCCGATCTCAGGACGACGACGGCCCGGTCCGGTGCCCCGTCTCAGTCGGGAACTGATCGGTGACGCCGTGCTGGCCGCGGGTTTCGCGGATCTCACCCTGACCGGGATCGGGGAGCAGTTGGCGGCCTCTCATGCCGCGCTCTACCGGCACATCCGCGATCGGGACGACCTGGTGGTCGCGGGCGTCGAGCGCGTGGTGCACCTCCATCCGTTGCCCGAGGCCGACGACTGGCGGGCGTCGCTGGAGTCGGCCGCGTGGTCGCGCTGGGAGATCTACACCCGCTATCCGGGCCTGGCAGGCGCGGTCTCGGCGAATCCGGCAGCCCAGGACGTGCTCGCCCGGCAAGGTTTCGAGCTCGGGCGTTCGCTGGTTGCCAGCGGCATCGAGGTCGGTCTCGCTGTGCTTGCCGCCGACATCGTTCTCGACCTGGTCCGCGACACCGCGCGAACGGCTGCCCGGCTGAAGGACGTGCCGCGGGATCGGCTGCGGGAGGCGATGGAACGCCGGTTGCCCGAGCCGGAGGATCACGTGATCCTGCAGGTCGTGCTCGAGGCGGTCGGCGGCGACCCGGCGTACTGGATGGGGCGCAAGCTCGACGTGGTGCTGCGAGGGTTGGACGACCTGGTAGACGCGCGGTGACCGAGCTCAGCCGCCGCCGGCGGTTGCTGGTGCTCGCGATCTGCTGCTCGAGTCTGTTCATTGTCGGGCTCGACTCGACCATCGTGAACCTGGCGCTGCCGTCGATCCGGTCCGAATTCGACGCCTCGGTGTCCAAGCTGCAGTGGACCATCGACGCCTACACGCTGGTGATCGCGAGCCTGCTGATGCTGTCCGGCTCGACCGCGGACCGGGTCGGCCGGCGTCGGACCTTCCAGGTCGGGCTGGTCCTCTTCGGGACCGGCTCGCTGCTGTGCGGTATCGCGCCGAGCATCGACCTGCTGATCGCGTTCCGGATGCTGCAGGCCGTCGGCGGCTCGATGCTCAACCCGGTGGCGATGTCGATCATCACCAACACCTTCACCGATCCGCGCGAACGCGCCCAGGCGATCGGGGTCTGGGGTGGCGTGGTCGGGCTGAGCATGTCGGTCGGGCCGGTCGTCGGTGGTGCGCTGGTGGATTCGGCCGGCTGGCGCTTCATCTTCTGGATCAACGTGCCGGTCGCGGTGTTCGCGATCGTGATGACCGCCTTGTTCGTGCCGGAGTCCCGGGCCGCCGTGGCGCGCCGGCTCGACCCGGTCGGGCAGTTGCTCGTGATCATCCTGCTGGTCGGGCTGACCTTCGGAATCATCGAGGGACAGGCCGCCGGTTGGACCTCGCCGTTGATCATCGGATGCTTCGTCGCCGCAGTACTGGCGCTGGTCTGTCTGGTTCTGTACGAGCGGCGGCGGGTCGAGCCGTTGCTCGATCCGAGGTTCTTCCGGAGTGCGCCGTTCTCGGGGGCGACGGTGATCGCGGTGTGCGGGTTCGCCGCGCTGGCCGGGTTCCTGTTCCTGAACTCCCTTTATCTACAAGAGGCTCGGGGCTTCACCGCGTTGCACGCGGGACTGCTGACGTTGCCGATGGCAGCGATGACGGTGGTGTTCGCGCCGCTGTCGGGCTGGATCGTGGGCAACCGCGGGCCTCGGCTGCCGCTGGTCGTGGCTGGCTGCATGCTCACGATCAGCGGCCTGGTGCTGTCCCGACTGACCGACGACACGTCGACTCTGGCGCTGCTCGGCGGGTACCTGATCTTCGGCATCGGGTTCGGCATGCTCAACTCGCCGATCACCAACGCGGCGGTGTCGGGGATGCCGCGCTCCCAGGCGGGCGTGGCGGCCGCGATCGCCTCGACCAGCCGCCAGGTCGGCACCTCGCTCGGCGTCGCGATCGTGGGGTCCGTACTGACCGCGCGACTCGTCGGCCCGTTGCAGACCGGGTTCGTCCCAGCCGCGCGACTGTGTTGGTTCATCATCGCTGGCTGCGGTCTACTCGTCCTCATCCTCGGACTGATCACCACCAGCCGCTGGGCCCGGCGTACGGCGGAGAACGTCGCGAAGGATCTCGTCAGTTCTCGATGATGCCGGCGCGGCCGAGCGCCTTCAGTCGGCCGCGGAGGATCTTCTGCCGCCGCTCCTCCTCCGGGAAGAGCTCCACGTACTCCGAACCCTTGGCCGCAAGCAGATCGTCGTCGAGTCGGCGGACTGTTCCGGCCGGGAAGCGATGGGTCATCGCGGCTTGCACCGCAGCACTGTCGGTTCCGGCGAGCAGCTCGGTCAACTGCTCCTCGGTGGTCACGCCGAGCCTGGCGAGGATGCCCAGGATCCAGGCGTAGTGGTTCGTCTTCGCGTGCGGCGCGTCCGGGTAGCGCCTGGTCAGATAGGTGGTCAGCGTCGCCGTGGTCAGGTCCATCGGAGCCGCGTCGTCCGCGGCGGCCGCCAGTTCGCGGTAGAGCCGGTCGATCTCGGTGATCTCGTTGTCCGCGAGCTCCATCAGCGCGGCCGCGAGCAGGAACCTCCGGTCGAACTCCGGCTTGCGCTCCGGCGGGATGTCCAGCTTGTACCGGATGTCGTGCTCGAACTCGGCCCACGCGTGCTGGACCGCCGTACGGACCTGGATCTCCATGGTCAGGTTGCGCAGCACCGCGTACTCCGGGAGGTCGCGGCGGTGCGCGTTCAACCGGACCAGGTAGTGCTTGCTGGCGTACCCGAAGACCCCTTGGGCCCGGGTGTGCGCACCCATGTCGGTGTGCTCCACGATGTCGAACTCGGCCTCGATCACCTCACAGACCCGGTCCACCGCCTCGGCCAGGAAGGTGATCACCCGGGCCGCGACGAGGTCGGTGATCTGGTTCAGCGGATCGTCGTACTTCGGCTGGGTGGGATCGTCGGGGTTCGGCTTCGACGCCTTCGCCAGGAACGACTCGGGATCCTTCGCCCGGGCCGTGGCGCTCAGGTAGTTGATGCCCTCTTCCTCACCGATCAGCTCGTCGATGAGGGCTTCCAGCTTCCGCGCACCGCCGACGTACTGCTGATGCGCCCGCTCGTACTGCGCAGCCGCCTGCACGGACCACTCCCGCACCTCGACCCCGCCCATGCGGCGACCTTAGTGGAACGAGCCGTCGATCGGGACCGATACCGCCGTCTAGCACAATCTAGGGATTTCGCTAGAGGGGTGAGGAATTTGACAGATCAGCGACACGCGATCGGGTTGGCTAGCGAAATCTAAGGAAAACGCTAGAGACCCTCATAGAGTGAAATGCATGGATCCGATCAGGAATCCCTATGCGCCCGGCGCCGGTCAGCGGCCCCCTGAGCTGGCCGGACGCGACACCGAGGTGCGGCAGTTCGAGGTGGTGCTCGAGCGGGTCGCCGCAGGCAGGCCGGAGCGGAGCCTGGTGTTGTCCGGACTCCGTGGCGTCGGCAAGACCGTGCTGCTCAACACCCTGCGGAGCCAGGCGATCAAGCGCGCCTGGGGCACCGGCAAGATCGAGGCCCGCCCGGACCAGAGCATCCGGCTGCCGATCGCGCAGGCGATGCACACGGCGATGCGAGAGCTCGGTCACCGGCACCGCGACGACGAACGGGTCGACCAGTTCAGTGCTGTGTTGAAGGCCTTCGCACTGCGGACCGCGCAGAACGATCGCAAGGGCATCCGCTGGCATCCGCCGGTCGACGTGGTCGCCGCGAAGGGCCGGGCCGACTCGGGTGATCTCGAGATGGATCTGATCGAGCTGTTCATGGACGCGGCCGACCTGGCGAACGACCTGTCCGTCGGTGTCGGTGTCTTCATCGACGAGATGCAGGACATCAGCGCGGACGACCTCTCCGCGCTCTGCGCCGCGTGCCACGAGATCTCGCAGCAGAGTGCGCCGCTCGTCGTGGTTGGCGCCGGCCTGCCGCATCTGCCCGCAGTACTGTCCGCCAGCAAGTCGTACTCCGAGCGGTTGTTCCGCTACATCCGGGTGGATCGACTGGCCCGGGAAGCCTGCGATCGGGCGCTGATGGTGCCGGCCGAGAGCGAGGACGTGCAGTACGACGAAGAGGCGCTGGACGAGCTCTACGCCCAGACCGACGGCTATCCGTACTTCGTCCAGGCGTTCGCCCACGCCACCTGGGACCACGCCCCCGCGAGTCCGATCACCATCAAGGACGTCGCGGTCGCCGGCCCCGAGGCGTCAGCCGAACTCACGGTCGGCTTCTTCGGCTCCCGCTACGAGCGCGCGACCCCGGCCGAACGCGAGTACATGCGCGCAATGGCAGAACTGGGCATCGGCGTCGACGACGGCTCGGTCCCCACCTCCGAAGTCGCCAGCACCCTCAGCCGCAAACCCCAGTCCCTCTCCCCGGCCCGCGACGGCCTGATCAAAAAAGGCCTCGTCTTCTCCGCCGAACGAGGCACCGTAGCCTTCACCGTCCCCCACTTCGGCAAATTCCTCCGCACCCGAACCGCCTAACCGCGTACGTCGGGGAGACCCCCGCGCGACTCCTCCGTCGCCGCTCCCACCCTGCAAACACGGCTTCTTCCGTCGCCGATTGGACCCGTCGTGGTGAAGGTTCAAGCCGGAGGCGAGTCGACAACCATCAACTCGAACGCCAGGTTGACGGCCTCCTCCGACGTGACCGCGAGGACTGGTCGCGCCTCCGAGAGCTGAACGAGATTGTTCATTCGCACCCGGAGATCCTCAACGTCTCCCTTGCCGAAAGGAGCGCCAAGTTCGCCGGGAACCCGTGCTTCGATGGACGCCGCGATCCGCTGGAGGAACGGGTTCGCAGTGGTCGCCGAGCCACCCAGTTGGGCAGCGCGACCGAGATTGCTCACTCGTCGGAATGACCAATCGGCACCTCCGCCGGCAATCACGCCGATGTTCACGAACTCGCCACGAACGGGGTCCGGCACGTAGCGGATGACTCAGTAGTCGTAACGCGTGTAATCCCCTCTCAAGGGACCTCTAGACGTACCGGGCGGGTTCCGCAGTTCGCTGCAGGTCCAAGTCTTGTCCTGAACCTGACAGGAACTGCTCTTTCGGGAATTACCGGGGAGTCGCTAGGGTGAATCGACATGACCACCGGGCGGACTGGCCAGCGTTCGGGGACGTCTGCGTCCGGTCGGCGAAGTGGGGGTCGTGCGCGTCGCCGGAGTGGGCGGCATAGCCGGAAGAAGTCGTACAAGGCTCAGTGGTTTTCGGTGACGGCGCTGGCCGTGCTCGGTGTGGTGATGATCGTTCATCCCGACGCCACCAGTCAGCGGAATCTCGCCGCGCAGTTCGGTGGTACTGCGAACGCCGAGCGCCAGGTGCAGCAGCCGATCGTCGTACCGACGCAGATTCCGACGCCCTCGGCAACTTTCACCACTCCGCTTCGCCCGGCCCCGACCCTGACCCGGCCGCCCAAGGGTGCGAAGCCGAACGTGACGGTGTCGACCGGCCGGCTCAAGGTGGTCGCGGGCTCCAACAAGGCGAGCGCGAACCGCGACAAGCTCACCTACCGGGTCGAGATCGAAGAGGGTCTGTCGTTCAACGGAGCCGTCGTCGCCGCCGCGGTGCACAAGACGCTGACGGACCCGCGCGGCTGGCAGGCGGTCCACCCGGTGAGGTTCGAGCGGACTGACAGCGCCGACGCCGACCTGCGCGTCATCCTGGCCACGCCGACCCTGACGGACCAGCTCTGCAAGCCGCTCGACACCGGCGGCGAGGTCTCCTGCCGGGTGGAGGACCGCGTCGTACTGAACGCGAAGCGCTGGATGTACGCCGTGCCCGCGTACGCCGGCAAGGTCGACCTGTACCGCGACTACCTGGTCAACCACGAGGTGGGCCACGCTCTCGGCCACGGACACTCCACCTGCGCGAAGCCCAACTCCCCGGCGCCGGTGATGATGCAGCAGACCAAGGGCCTCGGCGGATGCCTCCCCAACGCCTGGCCGACCGTCAAAGCCACGTAGTCCGACCCAGCTCGTGAGAACCTGAAGGTTCAGATCCGAGCCGAGGGAGCATCGATGTCGTCACCCCAGTTCCCGACGTACGGCCGGGGCGACGACCCGGACGAGCCCGACCCGGCCGACCACTACGCCAAACCCACCCCGTACAGCGGCAGCACCTACGGCCCGTACGCCCCACCCCAACCCGACCAGCCCGGCGCACCACAGCCGCCCGGCCCGCACCAGCCACCACCCGGCCAACCCGGGCCCGGCCAGTACGGCGACCAGCAGCCCGCGCCCTACGGCCAGACCCCGCCCGGCCCGTACGGCGAGGCCCAGCCCGGCCAAACGCCGCCCGGCCAGTACGCCGGAGCGCCGCAGCCGGCCGAATACGCCGGGCAAACCGCGGTTCACAACCAGCCGCCTGCCTACCGCCCGGGCCACCCGTACGGTCCTCCGGCGCATCCCCAGCAGGAGCTCCCGACGTACGGCCGGGACGACCAGCCCGCAGTACGGCGTGATCCTCGGGCCGCTCGGGTCGTCCTGCTGGCCGTCGTGATCGCCGCGGTCTACGGACTGCTCGCGCTCTCGGTCCAGCGGGTGTCGCTGCGGGAGATCTCCCAGGCACCCGGTTCCCCGTTGAACCACCCCCTCCGCACCGACGTGATCGACACGATCGGCCAGCTCCTCACGCTGATCATCGGGGTGGCAGCACTAGCCATGTGGCTGCGCGACCTGCTGAACCGCCGGAAGGCCGGCCGTCAGCCCGACCCGGTGGAGCTCGGCGGACTCGGGCTCGTCGCGGTATCGCTGATACCGATCCTCGTCTGGCTGGTGATGGTGCTGAGTACCGGCGTGGGTGCCATCGACGACTCCCTTCACCGGCTGCCAACGGCGTACGGGTGGGGCGGGATGGGGCTGCTGATCCTCGCGGCCGGGTTCGCGCTCGGTTATCGCGAGCTGAGGCCCGAAGTACCGAATCCGATCGTCCAGGCGGCTCCGGACCGGCCGCCCTGGGAATGACCGCCAAGGTCGTCCTGGTTCCCGGGCTCGGGCTCGGGCCGGAGTCGTATGCGCCGACGCTGAGGTACCTGGAGGCGCCGTACGAGGTCATGACGCTGCCGGGCTACGGCGCCCGCGCGAACCAGGACGACGACCTGCACACCGAGGCACTGGCCGAGCGGCTCACAGAACGCCTGACTGGACAACAGGAGTCCGCTGTCTTGGTCGGGCACTCGGCGAGCTGCCAGATCGTAGTGGCGGCCGCACTGAATCACCCGCAGTTGGTGAAGGCGCTGGTCCTGGTCGCGCCGAGTGGAGACGTACGGGCGTCGGCCTGGCCGACCCTCGCAAGCCGGTGGATGCGATCGGCAATCTGGGACCCACCGCGCCACGTTCCGACGCTCACGCGGCAGTACTTCCGGACCAGCTTCAGCTCGATGGCCCGCGCGATGGACGCGGCGCGGCACTACGACCTGGCCGCCGCCATACCCGGGCTCAAAGTGCCGACCGTGGTCCTGCGGTCGAAGCATGACCGCCTCTGCCCGCCCCGCTGGAACCAGGCACTGGGGGACCTCGCACACGGAGAGGCCTGGACGCTGCCGACCGGGTCCCATCTGCCGGGGCTGACGAACGGCCGGGAGCTCGCCGCGTTCATCCAGCGGTACGCCGGTGTATACAAAAACGGATGACGAGCTATCGTTGACGCGCTAACGAAATCTCCGCGGGAGCTCGCACCGATAGGGCGGGCTGAGAGGGCGACGAGCTGAAGAGCCGGGTCGCCGACCGCCTGAACCTGACCGGGTAATGCCGGCGTAGGGAGCAGGTCAGCCATGACCACGACTGCTGCACGCGATTCGTCCGAGACGCCGACCGAGGCGCCGCTCGTCCTCACCACGGATGCCCCACGAACGCTGGGCTTCCTCGACCAGTTCACCCTCTGGGGCAACCTCGGGATCTCGCTGTTCGGCCCCGTGACGGGCGCCCTCGTCGCGGCGTACACGGGATCGCTGCTGAAGGGACTGCTCGCGGTCGTCGTCGGCTGCGGGATCGGCGCGCTGGTGCTCGGCGGCTCGGCGGTGTTCGGTTCGCAGACCGGGGCGCCGGCGATGGCCAGCCTGCGCGGCCTGTTCGGTCGCCGTGGCTCAGTGGCACCGACAGTGCTGAACATCGCGCAGAACATCGGCTGGGCGACGATGGAGATCATCGTCATCTCCCAGGCCGCGGTGGCGGTGACGAGCGAGCGGTGGCGCCCGCTGTTCGTGCTGCTGGCCGGGCTGATCGCGACGGCGATGGCGGTCCGCCCGCTGGGCAGCGTGAAAATCCTGCGGAAGTTCATGGTCTGGCTGGTGTTGCTTGCCTCCGCCTACCTTTTCATCCAGGTGCTCAGCAAGCCGGTCCACGATCTACCGCAGGACGGCGTCTTCGGCTTCTGGCCCGCCGTCGACCTCGCCGCAGCCGGTGTCGTCTCGTTCGCGCCGCTCGCCGCCGACTACACCCGGCACTCCCGCACGAACAAGGCCGCCTTCGCCGGCTCGGCCCTGGGCTACGGCCTCGCCGCGATCCTGTACTACGCACTCGGCGTGATCGCGGTCGCCACCCTGCAGACCAACAGCACCGACGTGATCACCGCACTGGTGACGTTGCCCGCGGGCGCGATCGCGTTGTTCGTCCTGCTGGTGGACGAGGTGGACGAGGCGTACGCCAACGTCTACTCGACCACGATGGCCGCGCACAACCTGATCGGCCACCTCGACCGGCGCTGGATCTCAGTCGTGATCGGCGTGATCGCGACCGTGCTCGCGCTGCTTGTTGACCTGGGCAACTACACCCAGTTCCTCTACCTGATCGGCTCGGTCTTCATCCCGCTGTTCGCCGTCGCGATCGCCGACTTCTTCGTGGTCAGCAAGATGCGCTGGGACGTCTCCGACACCGCCCGCTTCCGCTGGCAGCCCACCCTCGCCTGGGTCTTCGGTTTTGTTGCCTACCAACTCGTCAACCCTGGCACGGTGAAGGGCTGGTCGCCCTTCTGGCTGGATGTCCAGCAGTGGGTCTTCAACGGGAACGCCGTCCCGGGCTGGCTCGGCGCGACTTACACGTCGATCATCGTGTCGATGCTGGCCGCGATCCTGTTCGGCCGCTTGGGTAGGTCTCAATCGTCTATCTGACGTTGGCAGTGACCGGCTGGGCCGCGATACTTGCGCAATGCTGAACTCTGCATTGCGCAGCCGGGCCGAGTACCAACAGCTCGGGGCTGAAGGTCTCGCCGGGCGCACCACACCTGAGCGGGACGCGGCGATCGTCGAGGCGGTCGGCGAACTCCTGGAAGGCCGCGAGTCGGTGCTCGACCTCTGCTGTGGGTATGGCCGGATCGCTCTGCCGCTGCGGCGAGCCGGAAAAGTCGTCCGCGCACTCGACATCACCCCGAGCCTGGTCGAGGCGGGCCGGGCCAAGGCGGTCGAGGAGGAGCTGCCGATCGACTGGGCGATCGGCTCGATGACGGATCTGCCGTACAAGTCCGACTCGTTCGACGCGGTGATCTGCTTGTGGACGGCCTTCCACGAGTTGTTCGCGGAGGACGAGCAGATGTCGACGATCTGGGAGATCTCCCGGGTGCTGAAGCCGGGCGGGCTGGCGGTGATCGAGGGACCGGTCTGGGGACCCGCGACCGCGTCGGAGATCGCCAACGGGATGCGGCAGGGGCCGGAGCACCGGATCGTCACGACCGAACACTTCGGCACCAGCAGCGTGCACTACATCCACGACGAGGCCAGCTACGGGCGTCTCTGCGCAGCCGCGGGCATCGAGGACTTCAAGGTCTACAAACGCGAGTGGGGCGGCCGCCGCCGGCTGATCCTCGAGATCCACCAGCCCCAGACCGACTAGTTGGCCGGCAGGAACTCGTCGAGCAACGAGACCAGGCCCTGTGGGAGGTGCTGGGACTCAGGCTTGAAGGTCTCGACGACCCTGTACGCCAGCCGAGTTCGGTCGTTCGCCAGACCCGGGGGGATCAGAGCAGAGATCCCCAGGAAGCCGTGGACCCGCTCGGGAGCCTGAGCGAGCAGTTGGCAGCCCACCACCCCGCCGGCCGAGTGCGCCACCAGGATGAACCGCTCCGGCGCCTCGTCGAGCGCCTTGCTCGCGTAGTCGGCAGTACCACTGACAGAGCGCTTTCAAGTGACTGACAGATCAGGATTCCACCGGAAGTATCTTTCGGAAATATCTTTCCCGGCGGAATTCACGGGGGGCCGGATCGCCTTGTCCGAAAGGGGAAAACAAGAAGCAGATCCCCACTCCACACTGGGGATCTGCTCCTTTGTTCGCTCAGTGTAAATGCACCGACGTGGTCAGGGGAAAAGTCACGTTTTCGATTCAAGATCCAACAGAAAACGCTTCGCCTCGAGCCCGCCGGCGTACCCGGTCAGCGCCCCGCTGGCCCCGATCACCCGGTGGCACGGCAGCACGACGCAGAGCGGGTTCGCGCCCAGCGCAGTACCGACTGCTCTTGCTGCCTTCGGCCGGTTGATCTCGCCTGCCACCCGCCCGTATGTCGTAGTGCGGCCGTAGCTGGTGTGGATCGGCAGGTCGCCGAGGACGAGCCGCTGGAAGGGGGTGGCCAGGGTCAGGTCCACCTCCAGGTCGAAGGTGTGCCGCCGTCCGGCCAGGAACTCGTCCATCTGCCTGCGGACGTCGTCCAGCTCGCCGGGCTGGCGGAGGACCCGGGGAGAGATCGCTCGAGCCAGCCGGTTCGTCATGGTCTCCTCGTCGGCGAAGGAGCTCGCGACCACCCGGCCGGCCGCGATGGCGAGCAGCAGTGTGCCGATCGCGGTGTCGTGCAGGGTGTAGGAGACGTCGGCTGTCGGCAGAACGGGCGGCCGGGCCGTGGGGCCGGCCGAGGCGTCCAGCAGGCTGAGCCGCTGCTCGAGATCATTCATGGTGTACTCCGAGTTTGGTGCGCAAGGTCGCGAGCGCATCGCTGACGAGTCGGCGGGAGGCGGCAGGCGTGGTGTCCAGAGCAGCGGCCACGCCGTGGTGGTCCAGGTCGCCGACATATTTGAGCGTGACGGCGAACCGCTGCCGTTCGGGCAGCTCGTTCACCGCTTTCCAGAGATCGGGATCCGGCCAGTCCGCGGCGTCCGGACCGTCCACTGCGAGCGTCAGGTCCTCGTCCAGCGGACTCTGCGGCTTCCGGGCGCGGTGGACGTCGGTCGCGCAGCGCGCGGTGATGGTGAGCAACCAGCTGCGCAGGTTCCGGGCCGAGGTGAGACCGGGATAAGCGGCGAACGCCTTCTCCCAGGCCCGCTGGGCGACGTCGTCGCCGTCGATCGGCCCTGCCAGGGCCCGCGCGAGCCGCACCACGTCCCGCCAGTGCGCGTCGATCAGCGCCTGGAAGGGTGGCAGCGTCACCTGCTCCGAAACCATCACGCCAGTAGAACGCACCCACGCCCAGGGATGTGAGGGCAACCCGAGGGCGTGTCGTTCCAGCCTGCGGTCACTTTGGGACAGCTGTCCCGGATGGCGAGATTGTCTAGTTCTCCAGTCGACTTTGATGAGAGAGTCGTTGACATGACGACGACCTGGCAGCACCTGCGCAGTGGCGAGGCGGCCCGCAGCCGCCTGCAGAGCCACTCGCTGCCCGTGCTGGTCAGCCGTCTGCTCACCCGCCGTCGCGTCATCGATCAGATGCGCACGGCCAGCGCCACCTGTCGCTGATCACCCGTACTCCGGCCTGCCCAGGCCGTACGCCGAACGTGTGGCCTCGGCTGATCCGCCGGTGAAGGCCAGCAAAACCCCCCACCCCGCCCGGTCGCGGTGTCGCTGTCTGTCCGCTGCCGGTCGTCCCTGCCCCGTTCTGAGGGAGAGACATGTCCGTTCATGCGATCAACCCTGCCCAGACCAGACGACCCGGCCTGAGCGTGGTACCCGCCCAGGTCCCCGCCCAGCTCGCAGAACGAACCGTGGACGCCGACGTCTACCGCTCGGTGTTCCGCCGGCACGCGGCCGGAGTCGTGGTGATCACCGCCGACGCCGGCCACGGTCCGGCCGGGTTCACCGCGACCTCGCTGGTCTCGGTCAGCCTGCTGCCGCCGCTGGTGTCGTTCTCCATCGCCACCACCGCGTCCAGTTGGCCGACCCTGCAGGCGTCCGACAGCCTGGTGATCAACTTCCTCGACGCCGGCCAGCACGAGATCGCCGGCCGGTTCGCGACCAGTGGGATCGACCGGTTCGCCGAACCGACGCGGTGGTCCCGGCTCGGCAGCGGTGAACCCGTGCTGGACGAAGCCCCGAGCTACCTGCGCGGGCTGGTCGAGCACCGGTTCGCGGTGGGCGACCACCACATCGTCGTGGCCAGGCTCGCAACCCACGCCGAACGCCGCGACCACGAGCCGCTGCTCTACCACGACGGCCGCTACGCGACCACTCACCGCCCGGCCTGATCTCCGCTGACTTCGCAAGCTTCCTGACCTTCGCAAGCGCCTGACCTGAGAGGGACCCGCCATGCCCATCCTCCGAAATCCCAGCAGAACAACGCGATCCAGCGTTCTTGCTGCGCTGACTCTGGCAACAGCCTTGTTGCTGGCCGGCTGTGGTGGTGACGCGAATGCCGGCGGCACCGGTACGAAGCTGGCCCTCGACGCCGCGCTGCCGACCACCGTGCCGGCCGGCGCCAAGATCGTGGTCGGCGACCCCACCACGCAGAAGGCGCTCGAGTTGTCGGGGCAGGTCGACAAGGTCTCCGGCTTCGTCCAGTTCGCGAACCTCAGCGGCGGCCCGCAGACCACCGAGGCGTTCCGGGCCAACGCGCTCGATGTCGGCGCGGTCGCGGAGATCCCGTCGATCCAGGCGACCTGGACCGGTCTGCACGTGAAGATCGTCGCCTCCAAGTTCCGCCAGGACCCGATCAACCACCCGATCTACGAGCTCGGCGTGGCCCCTGGGGTCGAGGTCAAGACGCTCGCGGACCTGCGCGGCAAGAAGATCGCCTACAGCCCCGGCCAGGCCCAGGGCGCGCTCATCCTCAAGGTCCTGAAGAAGGCCGGTCTGACCAAGGAAGACGTCAAGCTGATCGAGCTGCCCAGTACCGGCGATGTCTATCCGAACGCGCTCGCGGCCAAGCAGGTCGACGTCGCTCCGATCGGCGGGGTGTCGATCAAGCGGTACCTGACCAAGTACGGCAAGGACGGCGGCACCACCATCCAGCACGGCATCCGGGACGACGCCGGCCACCTCTACGTGCCGACGTCCTCGCTCGAGGACGAAGGCAAGGCCGCCGCGATCAGGGCGTACGTCGCCGCCTGGGGTGTCGCTCAGGACTGGATCGACAAGCACCCGAAGGAATGGATCGAGGGCTACTACGTGAAGGACCAGGGCCTCACCGCCGAAGACGGTCAGTGGCTCGTGGACAACGCGGGCAAGCCCGACATCAGCGCCGACTGGAGTGACGCGATCAAGCGTCACCAGGAGACCATCGAGCTGCTGGCGACGGAGACCAAGAACCCGGTGATCCAGGCGACCGACCTCTACGACCTGCGCTTCCAGAGCGTCGCCGTCGACGCGATCAAGGCGGCCTCGACCGGAGCAGCGAAATGAGCGGCGGGCTGGCCACTCTCACCGGCGTCAGGGCCGAGCGCGAGCAGGCCGTCGGCGTTCGGCCGCTGCGCCGTCGCAAGCGCCTGGGACCGGGCAAGCAGATCAAGTTCGGCGCGGCCATCGGTCCGGTCCTGCTGCTCGCTATCTGGAGCCTCGGGTCGGCCGTCGGCTGGCTCGATCCCCGGGTCCTCTCGGCGCCCTGGACGGTCGTCACGACAACCGGCGACCTGATCGCGGACGGCAGGCTCCAGTCGAACCTGCTCACCTCCACCCAACGAGCCTTCGCCGGTCTCGGCCTCGGCATCCTGCTCGGGACCGTGCTGGCCCTGCTGTCCGGGCTCAGCCGCCTCGGCGAGGCGATCCTCGACGGGCCGATCCAGATCAAGCGGGCGATTCCGTCGCTCGCGCTGCTGCCGCTGCTGATCCTCTGGCTCGGCATCGGCGAATCGATGAAGATCACCACCATCACCCTCGGCGTCTTCGTGCCGATCTACATCCACACCCACAACGGCCTGCGCACCATCGACAGCCGGTACGTCGAGCTCGCCGAGACCGTCGGCCTGTCCCGCTGGGGCTTCATCCGCCGGGTCGTGCTGCCGGGTGCGCTGCCCGGGTTCCTGCTCGGACTGCGGTTCGCGGTGACGGCCGCCTGGCTGTCGCTGGTGGTGGTCGAGCAGATCAACTCGACCAGCGGTATCGGCTACATGATGGAGCTGGCCCGGACCTACGGCCAGACCGACATCATCGTCGTCGGCCTGGTCCTGTACGGCGTACTCGGGCTGCTCTCCGACGGAGCCGTCCGGCTGATCCAGAGGAGGACGCTGTCATGGCGACGCACACTGGCGGACTGACACTCACGCGGGACCGCGGACTGACGCCGGACCAGAACGCGGTCGAGGTCCGCGGACTGGTCAGACGGTACGACGACCGGTCCGTGCTCGACGGCGTGGATCTCCAGATCAAGCCCGGGGAGTTCGTTGCCCTGCTGGGCAAGAGCGGATCCGGCAAGAGCACGTTGCTCAGGGCCTTGGCCGGGCTGGATTACGACGTGGCCGGCACGGGAGATCTCGTCGTACCGGGGAATGTGTCTGTGGTCTTTCAGGATTCACGGTTGTTGCCGTGGGCCCGGGTGCTCGACAACGTAGTACTGGGTCTGAACAAGGCCGACGAGCGCGGACGGCAGAGTCTGGCCGAGGTCGGGCTTGCCGGGCGGGAGACTGCCTGGCCGAACGAGTTGTCGGGTGGTGAGCAGCAGCGGGTCGCGTTGGCGCGGTCGCTGGTGCGTGAGCCTGAGCTCTTGCTGGCCGACGAGCCCTTCGGGGCGCTGGACGCGCTGACCCGGCTGAAGATGCACGTGCTGCTGCGGAAGCTCTGCGAGGCACATCAGCCGGCCGTGCTGCTCGTCACCCACGACGTGGACGAATCGATCGTGCTCGCCGACCGGGTGATCGTGCTCGACGAGGGACGGATCGTCGCTGAGGAACAGATCGAACTGGCCGCGCCACGGAGCCCTGCCGATCCCGGCTTCGCCGCCGTCCGAACCCGCCTACTGGATGCCTTGGGAGTATCGCTGTGAGCCGTTTCCTGCACCTGAACGCCTTCTTGATGAGTACCGGGCACCACGAGGCGTCGTGGCGCCTGCCCGAGAGCAACCCGGTGGCGAACACCGACATCTCGCACTATCAGAACCTGGCCCGGATCGCCGAGCGCGCGAAGTTCGACTCGATCTTCTTCGCGGACTCGCCGGTGCTGTGGGGCGATGTCGGCCGTCGCCCGGCCGGATCGCTGGAACCGACGGTCCTGCTGACCGCGATCGCGGCCGCGACCGAGCGGATCGGGCTGATCGCGACCGCCTCCACGACGTACAACGATCCCTTCAACCTGGCTCGCCGGTTCGCCAGCGTGGATCACGTCAGCGGCGGCCGGGCTGGCTGGAACGTGGTGACCACGGCCGGTCCGGAGGCGGCGAAGAACTTCAACCTGGCCGACCAGCCGGCGCATGCCGAGCGGTACGACCGGGCGGCCGAGTTCCTCGAGGTCGCGTTCAAGCTGTGGGACTCGTGGGAGGACGACGCGACTCTCGCGGACAAGGCGGCCGGCGTCTGGGGCGAGAACGCGAAGGTGCACCCGATCGACCACGTCGGGCGGCATTTCCAGGTGCGCGGGCCGCTGAATCTGCCGCGTTCACCGCAGGGGCATCCGTTGATCGTGCAGGCCGGGTCCTCCGAGGACGGCAAGGGACTGGCCGCGCGGTACGCCGAAGCCGTCTTCACCGCTCAGCAGACGCTGGCGGACGCGCAGGACTTCTACGCCGACCTCAAGGCCCGCACGGCCGCGCTCGGGCGGGATCCCGACGGCGTGAAGATCCTGCCGGGCATCGTTCCGGTGATCGGTGGCACCGAGGCCGAGGCGTTGCGGCTGGAGCGGGAGTTGGACGAGCTGATCAAGCCGGAGTACGCGCTGAGCCAGTTGGCGAAGACGCTCCGGTTGAAGCCCGAGGACCTGCGGCTGGACCAGCAGTTGCCGGCCGACCTGCCGGACGAGGACGAGATCGAGGGGGCGAAGAGCCGCTACACCCTGATCGTCACGCTGGCCCGGCGGGAGAAGCTGACCGTGCGCCAGCTGGTCGGCCGGCTCGGTGGTGGCCGTGGGCATCGAACCTTCAGCGGTACGCCGGAGCAGGTGGCGGACGCGATCCAGTCCTGGTTCGACGCCGGTGCTGCCGACGGGTTCAACATCATGCCGGCCGTGCTGCCTTCAGGGCTCGAGGCCTTTGCTTCGGAGGTCGTGCCGATCCTGCAGCGGCGTGGGTTGTTCCGGACGGAGTACGAAGGAACGACATTGCGTGAGCACTACGGATTGCCCCGGCCGGATTCGCAGTACGTGCAATTGTCGAATGCGACGTACGCGCTCGGTTAGACCCGTACGACGAGTTTTCCCACCGCGCGTCCGTCTTCCATCACCTGATGGGCTTCGGCGATCTCGTCCATGGTGAACTCCCGGTCCACCCGGATCGGGAGTTTGCCGGCGGCCACCAGATCGACGTACCGCTGGAACGCCTCTGCCGGCAGGTCGGAGCTCTCCCCGCCGTACGCCGTCAGTCGCACGCCGTTCGGCAGATACCCGATCGGATAGAAGTCCGGGATCGTCCAGGCATCACTCAACATCCCGGTGAAGCACACCGTGCCATGTACTGCGGTCGCTCGCAGTGTGTCCGCTAAGACGTTGGTGCCGACCAGTTCCAGTGCCGCGTTGACGCCGTCAGGCTCGATCTCGCGGACCTTCGCCGCAATGTTGCCGTCGTCAACCAACGGGTGATCCACCCCGAGCTCCCGCAGCATCTCCACCCGTGCTGGATTCCGCGTTGTGGAGAAGACGGTCAAACCGTATTCCTTCGCCAGCACGGCCGCCGCAACCCCGACCGACGACGTACCGCCGCGCACCAGAAACGTCTGCCCTGGTTGGACTCCGAGCCCGGTGTGCAATGAACCGTGGGCCGTCTGCAACATCTCCGGCAAGGCCCCGAGCGTCGCCCAGTCGAGGTCTGTCTTCACCGGCAGCACCGAGCTCACCGGAACCGCCGTGTACTCGGCGTACCCGCCGTCGAACTCCCGCCCCATCCCGCCCATCATCGCGACCACCTGCTGCCCCGGCGCGAACTCGCCGCCCGGCGCGAGGTCCACCGTCCCGGTCGCCTCGATCCCCGGGATGATCGGGAACTTCGCATTCGTCGCGAGTCCGGCCCGGAGGTGGTATTCCGACCGGTTCAGGCCGAACGCCTCCACCTTGATCCGTACCCACCCGGCCTGAACCTCCGGCACTGGGACCCGCCGTACCCGCATGTCGTCGGCCGGCCCCGGCCCGTCCAGCACAACCGCCCGCATCTGCATGAGTCCAGTCTTACCCGCGGGCCGGAGAAGGCCGTTTGGTCACGGGGTGAAGAAACCGGTTTCCACGCCGCTGGCGTGCCTCGGCTACGGGTTGCCGAGCTCGCGTGCCAGAGTTGTCCTCATGGGGAAACGCCCAAGCGTGGTGGCCCACCGTGGCGCGAGCGAAGTCAGTCCCGAACACACGCTGGCGGCGTATCGCCGGGCGGTCGACGCCGGGGCCGACGGCCTCGAGTGTGACGTCCGGCTGACGTCCGACGGTCATCTGGTCTGCGTGCACGACCGGCGGATCGAGCGGACCTCCAACGGCAGCGGGGTGCTGTCCACGATGAGCCTCGAGGAGCTGGACAGCCTCGACTGGGGCTCGTGGAAGAACCCGTGGGCCGACCTGGACGACGAAGCCGAACTGCCCTCGCCGGACCTCACCAAGGTGCTCACACTGGAGACCCTGCTGGCGACGGTGCGGGATGCCGGTCGCCCGCTCGAACTGGCGATCGAGACGAAACACCCGACCCGGTACGCCGGGCTGGTGGAGCGAAGGTTGATCGAGACGCTGGACAGGTTCGGCTGGGCGCATCCCAGGATCGGAACGGAGTCGCCGGTCCGGGTGATGAGCTTCTCCTGGTTGTCCCTGCGGCGGATGCGCACGATGGCGCCCGGCCTGCGGACCGTGCTGCTGATGGAACGTGTGCCCCTGCGGTTCCGCGACGGCTCCTTGCCGACGGGCGTCTCGCATGCGGGCCCCAGCCTGGAGATCGTCACCGCACACCCCGAGTACGTCGACCGCGCGCACAAGCATGGGCATCAGGTCCACGTCTGGACGGCGAACACCGAGGACGAGGTCCGGCACTGCCGTGACATCGGCGTCGACGCGATCATCACCGACCACCCCCAGCAGGCCCTCCGAACGCTGGCCGACCCCGCCCCGGCCGCCTCCACCCCGCTGTCCAAACCGCCCAGATCCTCACTTCTCCGCCGCCACCGCCGCCCCGCCTGACCACCGCATGGCCCCGGTTGCGGAGGGTTGGTGTGTTACCTCTCAGTTTGTCGTTCTGGGTAGTCAGCTGAATGCACCGAGTCATTCACACGTTCAATTCTGTCTCTTTTGTCTCGGTTTCTCTGCTAAACGTGTGATCTTCCCCGCCGATGTGTAACGGAATACGTGCAGGTGTTTTAAAGGCTTGATCGGGGGCAGAAGTGGTAGTGCTGTACCGATCATTGAGGAGACCCTGCTTGTCCTCTGCGACCCTGCCCGCCGACGTGAGCGTTGTGGACGTCGTCCTGCCGCACGAAGTGTCCGCGGTAGCGGACGCCCGCCGCCGTCTGGCCGGCTATCTCAAGCGGCACCAGGTCGCCGAGAACACCTGCGACGACGCGCAGTTGGTCCTCTCGGAACTACTCTCCAATGCCATCCGCTATGCGCCTGCCCTCCCGACCGGGGACGTCCACGCCGCCTGGTGGCTCGACAAGGCCGGCATCCACCTCGAGGTGACGGACGGGTGCGGCGAGACCGAGCCGCAGCGGATCAGCGACGCGCACCCCGAATCGATCGGCGGCCGCGGACTGGCGATCGTCGACGTGCTCACCTCCGACTGGGGCGTCCGTACCGCCGACTCCCGCCGGACCGTCTACGCCCTCGTCCCCCGCTGAGTAACTTCGGTCTGCGTTAACCCCGGCAAGGCAGACCCTGCAAGACTGCGCGCATGGGAAAGAAGTCGCGCAACCGCGCCAAGAACACCACGACCGTCACGCTCGACCCGGCCGATCTCGTCGACGTCGGCCCCCGGGAGCCTTGCCCGTGCGGCTCGGGCAAGCGGTTCAAGCAGTGCCACGGCCGCGAGCTGGCGCAGGCCGCCGACAGCTTCGTGGTCCGGCCGTTCGAGGGCCTGCCGGCCGAGTGTGACCTGATCGCGTTCCGCGAGATCGTCCCGGCCGGGACCGCCGAGGTGACGCTGGGTGGCGAGCACCAGGGCAAGACGGTCAACCTGGTCACGCTGCTGCCGATGGCGATGCCGGGCCTGGTCCGCGACGACGAGACGATCTGGATCGGTCTGCAGACGCACGCGTCGTCCGGCGACCCGAGCCGCGATGTCGGGCACGCGATCACCGCGGCACTGGAGACCGAGCCGGGCAACCCGATCCAGCTGGGCGACCTGCTGAAGGACGGCCCGCGGCTGCAGGACCTGATCGACACCAGCAAGCCGATCACGGTGAAGGTGCACGAGGGCTTCGACTACTGGGTCGGTGAGAACGTCGAGGACCCGACCGGTGAGGTCGCCGCTGGTCTGGAGCGAGCGAACGACGCCGCGGCTCCGACGGTCCGCCTGGAGTCCGTGGACGCGGCGTACTGGACGCAGATCGGCGATCGCCGGTACCTGCGCTGGGTGATGCCGCACGACGAGGACACGCTGCTCGACGCCCTCGCGCGACTGCATGCGGCCGGTTCGTCCGCCCTGACTGAGGGGAGCCGCCTGATCGGGTCGTTCCGCGCGCTCGGCGTACTGGCTCCGGTTTGGGAACTGCCGGCCGATGCGGAGGCAGCGGACCTGGAGAAGCCGGCCGCGGACTTCCTCGCGGAACTCGACAAGGCGCTGGCCGCCAAGGCCTCACTCAGCACAGAGGAACGCGCCGCCCGCGCGGGCCTCGCCAGTCGCCAGCTGACCATCCGCTAGACCGGCCTAGACCAGCAACAACAGAAGGGCCCGCGCTGAGCGCGGGCCCTTCTGGTTCAAGCCTTCATGACCATTGCCATGAACGTGGACGGCCCAAGTCCTGCTGACGGGGGAGCAACAGGGCCTGGGCCTAGCAAGGAAGAGTACTCACATCAAGCCCTGACAACAACCCCCGATTTCACTCCGCGTGTCGCCCGCCCTACCTGTCTTGTCAACCACTTCCCGACGCCGGCGGAGCATGATGAACGAGACGACAGTTAGGAGAACCGAGATGACGGCAAGGGGAGAGCTGCCCCAGGTGGTGTCGCGCGAGGAGTGGCTCGCCGCCCGCAACGAGCTGCTGGCCAAGGAGAAGGAACTCACTCGCGCCCGCGACAGGCTGAACGCCGACCGGCGGCGCCTGCCGATGGTGCGCATCGACAAGCCCTACACGTTCGAAGGCCCGAACGGGACCGTCGGCCTCCTCGAGTTGTTCGAGGGCCGGCCGCAACTGGTGATGCACCACTTCATGTTCGGTCCGGACTGGGACCAGGGCTGCTCGAGTTGCTCCTCCGCGGCCGACGGGATCGGCAGGCTGCGGCAACTGCACGTGCGCAACACCACGCTCGTGGCCGTCTCGCGGGCGCCGTACGAGACGCTCGCCGCGTACCGCGAGCGGATGGGCTGGAGCTTCCCCTGGTTCTCCTCGTACGGGAGCGACTTCAACTACGACTTCCACGCCACCCTCGACGACCAGGACGAGATCCCGGGTGTCAGCGCCTTCCTTCGGGTCGGTGAGGAGGTCTTCCACACCTACTCCACCTTCGGCCGTGGCATCGACCTGTTCCACAACGGCTACCACTACCTCGACCTGACCGCACTCGGCCGCCAGGAGGCCTGGGAGGAGCCGCAGGGACGCGCTGTCCCCCTCGGACTGCAGGTCGGCGGCCCCAACATGCGCGTGCCGGACGAATACGACACCTGACGGGTGGGGTCAGACGGTGGTCAGGGGGTCTCGGAGGACGGGGCAGGACATGCAGCGGGGGCCGCCGCGGCCGGAGCCCAGTTCTGAGCCGGAGATCCGGATGACCTCGATGCCCGACTCCTCCAGGCGGGCGTTCGTCTCCACGGTTCGTTCGTAGGCGATGCAGACCCGCGGGGCGAGGGCCAGGGTGTTGTTGCCGTCGTCCCATTGCTCGCGTTCGGCGGTGACCGGGTCGAGGCCGGTGTCGATGCGCCGGAGTGTGTCGATGCCCAGCGCCTTCGCCGCGGCGACCAGGAACGGCTCCGGCTCGGCCACGTGCAGCTCTTCGCCGTCTGTCGTGACGGCCAGTGCCCGCATCTCCTCTGCCATGTTCGGGTACATCAGCACGGCATCGACATCGACCATCGTGCACACCGTGTCCAGGTGCATCGTGGCCCGCTGCTGCGCGATCGGTACGGCGAGCACCGTGTGCGCCAGATCCTTCGCGAACACCCGGCGCGCCAACCGCTCCACCCCGGCCGGCGTGGTCCGCTCCCCGACCCCGACAGCCAGTACTCCGGGTCCGAGCGCGAGCACATCCCCACCCTCGACGTGCTCGAGTTGGTGGTCGTACACCTTGTTCGCCCCGGCGAACCGCGGGTGGAAGGTGTAGATCAGCTCGGTCAACTGCGTCTCCCGGGCCCGCGCCGGCATCGCCAGCGAGGTCACCGCGACGGAGTCCCGGATCCACACGCTCGAGTCCCTGGTGAACAACAGGTTCGGCAACGGGTCGATCAGGAAGTCCTCGTGCGCCAGCAGCGACGTCACCAGACCGCCCACCCGGACCTCGTCGTTCCGCACCCCCGCCATCAAGGCCTCGGCCAGTTGGGCCGGGTCCAGCGCGGTGAGGCTGGTTCGCAGATAGTCGCGGAGGGTGTCGCCGAGCCGGAGATCCTCGGTGGCGCCGACAACGGCCGCGGCGCGAGCCGCAGGGTCGCCGAGGGCCTCTGTGAGCAGTTGGCCGAGGTAGAGCACCTCGACGTCACGGTCGCGCAGCGCCTGGGCGAACGCGTCGTGCTCGTCCTGGGCCCGCCCGACCCACGGAATCCCGTCGAACAGCAGTTTGTCGTTGTTCCGCGGGGTGAGCCGGCGGAGCTCGTTGCCGGGTCGGTGCAGCATCACCGTCCGCAGCGGCCCGACCTCGCTGTCGACGCCATATGCCTCAGTCATGCCCTGCCCTCTCGTCGACGCGGCTGGTCCCTTCCAAACTACGGCAGTCAAGCTACGGCAGCCCCGCCTCCGATGCGGGGAACTGCCGGCGAATCTGTCTGATTGTCCGACAATTTCCGCTCAGCTCCAACTCCGGCTGCCCGGACCGAGCGTCGTTCGAAAGGACGAGATATCCCCAGCGGCCGGGTACGGAGGCAAACGATCGGCTCGGGAGCAATTAGGCTGCGGTGTTGTGTCCGGGAATGAACAGCCGTCCGTCGAGCGGCCTGCGGAGCGCGGAGTCGCCTGTGTGATTCCCGCCAAGGACGAGGTCGCGCGGATCGCGGCCACGGTTGACGCCGTGCGCAAGATCGTCGGCGTCGACCTGGTAGTGGTCGTCGACGACGGTTCGACCGACGGCACCGCGGAGGCAGCCGAGCGTGCGGGAGCGGTCGTAGTACGGCATGAGCGCAACCGGGGAAAGGCCGCGGCGATGGAGACGGGCGCGGCCGAGGCCGCGTCCCGGGACGGTGCCAGGGCACGGCATCTGCTGTTCCTCGACGCTGACCTGACCGAGTCCGCCACCGGGGCCGAGCCGCTGATCGAGCCCGTGCAGGCAGGTCGCGCCGACATGACGATCGGGACGCTTCCGGCGCAGCTCCGAGCTGACGGCAGCAAGGCCGGCGGCCGTGGTTTCGTCGTCCGGCTCGCACGAGACGGGATCGAGCAGGCGACCGGCTGGACGCCGGAGCAGCCGCTCTCGGGTCAGCGCTGCTTGACCCGCATTGCCTTCGACGCCGCCCTGCCGCTGGCCAGCGGGTTCGGCGTCGAAACCGCGCTGAGCATCGATCTCGGCCGGAAGGGTTTCAGGATCCTCGAGGTGCCGATCGAGGTCGGCCATCGCGCAACGGGCACGGACCTGCGGGGCCAGTTGCACCGCGGTCGCCAGTTCCTGCACGTCCGCCGCGCGCTCGCGGCCCGCAAAGCCCTGCCCGTCCGGAAGTCCAGATGAGCACCGACCGGTCCGAAGCCGCACAGCAAGAGGACGAGTCGCTGACCGCCGAGGCGCCCCCGGCAGACCCGAAGGCGCTGAGAGACGGCCGCCGGGCGATCGGGCTCTACCTGATCTCGACCGTGCTGATCGTGGCTGCCGGCCTGCTCGGCCCGTCGGTGGTCGTGCTGACCCTGACGAACCGCCACGCCTGGCTCCCGTCGTACTGGTTCAACGCGAAGCCGAACGACTGGCTCGTCACCACCATGGTCTACGTCGCGATCCTGCTCGGCGGGTACGGCGTCTACCTGGCCACCCGGGCACTCAAGAACGGCTGGGCCCCGAGGGTCGACCGACTAGTTGCCCTAGGCATCGGTACGACGGCCGCGATCACCCTGGTCCCGCCGATGGCATCCGGCGACGTCCTGATCTACGCGGCGTACGGGCGGATCATGTCGCTCGGCGGCAACCCGTACACGACGGCGCCGGCGGACACCATCAGACTCGGCTACGACCCGGTGATCGCAGCGACCGAGCGGCCGTGGCAGGGCGCGAAGAGCGTTTACGGCCCGATCGCCACCTGGATCCAGTGGTTCTCGTCCTGGGTCGGCGGCGACTCGATGCAGCTCACGGTGTGGATGCTGCAGTTGTCCGTCGCGGTCAGCCTCGTCGTGACCGGTCTGCTGCTGCTGAAGCTGGTCGGGCCGAACCTGCCTAACCGTCGCCGAGTCCTGCTGCTCGGGCTGGCGAACCCGCTGATCCTGTGGACGGTTCTCGCCGGCGCGCACAACGACGCGATCGCGGTGATGTTCGCGGTGATCGCGCTGGTGCTGTTCCGGCGACATGTGTTCTGGGCCGGCATCATGCTCGGCGTCGCGGGCTGTACGAAGCTCTCGATCGGCCTGGTCGGGGTCGCGATGCTCTGGTCGCTCCGCGGGGATCGCCGGCAGGTGCTCAAGTTCTGCGTCGGCGGCGCGGTCGCGATGGTCGGCCTGTACGCCTTCGTCGGGCTGCAGGCGTTCCAGCAGGCCCGGTCGCAGACGTCGTTCATCTCGACCGGCACTCCGCACAAGGTCCTGCTCAGCCTCTTCGATTTGTTCCTGCCCGGGGCCCTGGTCCGCACGATCCTCGCGATCGTCGCCTGGCTCGGTCTTGTGGTGGTCGCGATCCTGCTGTCCCAGGTGTTCCCCAAATCGCTGGTGCCGCGCACGCACCCGGAGGACCGGACGCCGGACGCGATCCGCTACACCGCGATCTACGCGATCGCCTGGCTGCTCACGGCGATGTACACGCTGCCCTGGTACGACCTTACGGCGTGGATCGCCCTGGCGGCGGTGGCGGGCTCACAAGTGGACAAGATCATGGTCGTCAGGACCACCATGCTCGCGATCGCCTACGTACCGGGTCGGGACCCCAACGCGAGACAGGTCGCGGCCTCGCTGTCGGACTCGCTGGAGTGGTTCAGCGCTCGCCTCCGGGACACGATCTGCCCGGCGATCGAGCTCGGTGTCCTGATCGCCCTGATCATCTGGGCCCGCCGCGGCGGCGCCCAGTGGTGGCCCTACGACTGGCCGAAACGCAAGCAGAAGGTCGCCTCGTAGTTGCTTACGTCCGAAGAACCTTGCGCTATGGCCTCAGGTTCTTCGGACGCAACGAGCTTTAGCCCCAGAGTTCGTGGCCGGCGGCGATCGCTTGGGCGAGGACGGACTTCACCGGCTTGTTCAGGACGGTGGCGGCCGCGGCGACATCGTCGTACTCCGGTTGCACGTTGACCACCTGGCCGCCGTACCGGGCGATCTTCACGTGGATCAGTTGCCCGCTGACCTCGACGCTGGCGAACTCCCGGTCCGCCGCGTGCTTGAGGATCCCGAACTCGCGCAGCCCGATCGCGGATGTCTCGGTCAGGATCACCGAGCGGACGATCTCCGCGTTCGCGCTGCTGGTCAGGACCGACAGCGTGTGCGCCGGGCGGCCCTTCTTCATCAGGATCGGCGTCAGCCACGCGTCGGCGGCACCCGCCTCCAGCAGCCGGGAGAGCACCTGCGGCCAGATCCGCGGATCCAGGTCGTCCACGTTCGTCTCGTAGACCAGTTCGGTCGTCGGCACCTCGGTCGACTCGCCGATCACCACTCGCAACACGTTCGGCACCTCGACGGGATCACGCCCGCCCGCCCCCACGCCGGTCTGCTGGATCCGCATCGGTGGCATCAGCCCGAACTCGTCCGCGAGCGTCGCCAGCAGCGCCGCCCCGGTCGGCGTCGTCATCTCGTACGGCGCTGTGCCGCCGACGACAGGTGCCTCCGCCTCGGCCACCAACGCCAGTACGGCGGGGCCGGGCACCGGGATCCCGCCGTGCTGACCGCGCACCTGGCGTCCGCCGCCGAGCGCGATCGTGGAAACCACGATCCGGTCGAGCTCGAGACTCACGGAGGCGGCAGCAACCCCGACGATGTCCGCGATGGCGTCCAGCGCCCCGACCTCATGGAAATGCACGTCCTCCACCGCAACCCCATGAGCAGCAGCCTCAGCCCGAGCCAGCCGCGCAAAGGTATTCAGCGCCCGATCCCGGACCGCCACATCCAGCCCAGCCGCCTCAATCAACCCCCGAACCTCAGCCCACGACCGCGTAGGCCCACCAGCCTCATGCCCATGCCCATGCCCGTGTCCATGTCCGGCAGGAGGACTGTCTGGGAAGTTCTCTGGGTGGAGTTCACCGTTCACTCGCACGGAGGCTTTGGTGGCGGCGATCTGATGTCTGCTGGTTTGCTCGACCGTCACCGAAAGCGACGCATCCACCGAAGCGACCGCCGCGTTCACCAGCGCCCGATCAGCACCGGCCGCCAGGAACGCCCCGAGGAGCATGTCGCCGGACGCCCCGGCAGAGCAGTCGATCCAGGCGATTCTCACTGCTCCTTCACCTCCGCCGGCGCGGCCCGCCGCGCCACCCGCGCCGCGAACACCCCGGCTCCGAACCCGTTGTCGATGTTCACCACCGTCACCCCCGGAGCACACGAGTTCAGCATCGCCAGCAACGCGGCCACCCCACCGAACGACGCCCCATACCCAACAGACGTCGGTACTGCGACCAGCGGTACCCCGACGAGTCCGCCAACCACACTGGGCAGAGCGCCTTCCATCCCCGCCACCACGATCAGGCAGTCGGCGGCATCCAGCCGCTCGCGTACCCCCATCACCCGGTGCAGGCCGGCCACACCGACATCGGTGATCAGATCCACCCCAGCGCCGAACACCCGGACAGTCGTGGCAGCTTCAGCCGCCACCGGGCCGTCCGAGGTACCAGCTGACACCACGGCCACCGTGCCACGCAGTACAGGCGGCTCGCCCAGGACCGCAGTGCGGCCCACCGGGTCGACCACTGCATCGGGCAGCGCGGCACTGACGGCCTCCTGGGCCTCAGGAGCCAGCCGGGTCGCAAGGACGGCTCGGCCCGGGTGCGTCGCGTGCAGGGTGCGCAGGAGTTCCACGATCTGCGGCGGCGTCTTGCCGGCGCCGTAGACCACTTCGGCGTCGCCGGTGCGCTCCAGCCGATCGGTGTCGAGGCGGGCAAAGCCAAGGTCATGCACCCCGGGCTGAGGACCAGGGTCAGGCAAATGAGTCACGCCGCGAATCTACGTGTCCCTGACCGAATCCGCCGATTCCGCCGGTCAGCGGACACGCAGAGCAGCCACCTGACCACTCAGGCAGAGCACCCACATGCCCTAGGCTGCCGTGCGTGTCTTCGACCTTAGCCGGTGCATTCGGTATCGCCGCCCTCTTCGTGGCGGTGCTCGCCCTGGTGTTCGCCATCCAGGCGCTGCGGGCCCAGTCGGGCACAGCCAAGGCCGCCAAGCTGCCGGCGACGCCGGTACCGCCGGAAGTCCAGCAACCCCCGCAACCTGAGGCCAAGCCAGGCACGGTGAAGTCGGAGCTGCGCCGCTTGAGCAAGGAGCTCGAGGCGGCGCGCGGCGAGATGCGGCAGAACCTGCAGCACCTGGCGGTCGTCCGGTACGACGCGTTCGGTGACATGGGTGGCCGGCTGTCCTGGTCGATGGCGCTGCTCGACGACAGCGGCGACGGCGTGGTGCTGACCTCGATCAACAGCCGTAACGACGCCCGCTCGTACGCCAAGGAGATCAAGGCCTTCCAGAGCGACTCCAAGCTGTCTCCCGAGGAGGGTGAGGCGCTCGACATCGTCCGCAAAGAGGCCTCGCCCGGCCTCCAGGACCCCGACGACCAGCAGCCCACCGGCTCCTGAGGCTCAGCGGCGCTTCGGGACCCGTACCACCAGGCATCCCGGCTCGACCTCGGCGGTGAGGCTGCGGCCCGGGCCGATCCCGTCGCCGTCGAGCTGCCGCTGGACGTCGACCGCGGCCACGATCTCGACCTTCCGCCCGGTGAAGCGCTCCAGGTACATCTCGGTCCGCTTCGTCCGCGTCATCACCCGCCAGAACACCAGCGGCCACTGCGTCACCCGGCGCGGCGCGATCACCACCACGTCGATCAGCCCGTCGTCCGGGCGGGCGTCGGGCAGCAGCGGGATGTTCGCCTGCAGCATCCCGACATTGCCGACCACCACGGTGCGGACCCGGCGCTCCAGCGGCTCCTCGTCGTCCAGGCTGATCCGGACCTTCACCGACGGATGGTTGATGTTCTTCGCCGCCGACACCAGGTACGCCGTCCAGCCGATCTGCGCCTTCAGGTGCGGCGGTGCGTCCGAGATGATCGCCGCGTCCAGCCCGAGTCCGGCCATCACCGCGAACCGGTCGGTGTCCAGGCCGTCGCCGTGCACCTTGACCAGGTCGATCCGCCGGTCGCGGCCCTCCAGGATCCGCTCCAGCGCGTCGTCCAGGTCGAGCGGGATGTGCAGGTTCCGGGCCAGCAGGTTGCCGGTGCCCGCCGGGATCACCCCGACCGGGATCCCGGTGTAGGCGAGCGCAGCGCAGACCACCCGGACCGTCCCGTCCCCGCCGGCGACCAGGACGAGGTCCGACTCGTGCTCGATCGCCCGCTTGGCCATCGCGTTTCCGGCGTCGTCCTCCCGGGTTTCCAGCCACAGCGGATCCTCGAACCCCCTGACCGCGAGCGCCCGCGTCACCTTGCGCCGGAAGGCGACGCCGTCGCCGACCTTGATCGGGTTGACGATCACCGCGGCCCGCGGCGGGATCGCGTTCTCGTCACCGACCGAGCCGGTACGCCGGCGGCGGCGCCGCAGACCCGGGCGCAAACCGAAGCAGATCGAGGTGGTCGTCAGGACGGCCAGACCGAGAGCCCAGCCGCCGAGCACGTCGGACACGTAGTGGACGTCCAGCAGGACCCGGTCCACCGACACGATCCAGACCACGGCAATGGTCGGCAGCGTCACCAGCAGGCGAAACCGCCGGCGCCAGCCGCGCACCGACGGCAGCACGACACCGAGCGCACCAGCGAGCACGAAAGCCGCGGCGGCATGCCCGGAGACATAGGACCAGCCGTCGGCCTCGATCAGCATCTGGGCGGGGCGTGGCCGCTCGAAGATGGCCTTCACCGCCTGGACCAGCCCGAGCTCCGCGCCGGCCGTGACCACCAGCCAGACCGCCAGCAACCGGGCTCGACGGTGCCACAGGTAGATGGCCACCACGGCGATGATCCCGCGCGCGGTCCAGGGGACGGTGATCGCGGAGACGACCTGCCAGAAGTCCACGACGTTTTGGTGCGCGGCGCCGTACTCGGCCGCCTCGTCGGCGACGGACAGGTCCCAGCGCCGCAGCGGCGACCAGTCCAGGAAGACGAGCAGGGTGATGACGGTGAACGGCAGCACACCCAGCACGACCGTCAGCACACGGCCGACAGGACTGGGTGGATGGTGGTTCATGGCCCGCTCAAATCCCCCTCGACGATCGGCTGGTGCCAGCTCATCATCCCGAATACACTTCGCCGCCGCTGACACGCCCCGATACGCTCTGGGTGTGATCGATGCCAAGTTGCTCCGTGAGAACCCCGATGTCGTCCGTGCCGCTCTGACCAAGCGCGGCGAGAGTACCGACCTGGTCGACCAGGTGCTGGCGGCCGACGGTGATCGTCGATCGTCCATCGCGGCGTTCGAGTCGCTGCGGGCGGAGCAGAAGGGGCTCGGCAAGCAGGTCGCCCAGGCCAAGGGCGACGAGCGGACCGCACTGCTGGAGCGGACCAAGGCGCTGTCCGCCGAGGTGAAGGCGACCGAGGCCGCGGGGAAAGAGGCCGAGGCGCGCTTCGAGGAGCTTTCCCGTGGACTGCCGAACCTGGTCTCCGACGAGGCCCCGGTCGGCGGCGAGAAGGACTTCGTGGTCGTCGAGGAGATCGGCAAGCCGCGAGACTTCGCCGCTGAGGGCTTCGAGCCCCGCGACCACCTCGAGCTCGGCGAATTGCTGGGCGCGATCGACATGGAGCGCGGTGCGAAGATTTCCGGCGCGCGCTTCTACTTCCTCAAGGGCGTCGGCGCGCTGCTGCAGCTCGGCATGCTCCAACTGGCGATCGCCCAGGCGGTGGAGGACGGCTTCACCCCGATGATCACGCCGACCCTGGTCAAGCCCGAGGTGATGGGCGGCACCGGCTACCTGAACGCCCACGACGACGTCTACCGGCTGGAGGAGCCCGAGCTCTACCTGGTCGGTACGTCGGAGGTTCCGCTCGCCGGCTACCACATGGACGAGATCATCGACGTCTCCAATGGCCCGGTCCGGTACGCCGGCTGGTCGTCCTGCTACCGCCGCGAAGCCGGTTCGCATGGGAAGGACACCCGCGGGATCATCCGCGTCCACCAGTTCGACAAGGTCGAGATGTTCTCCTACTGCACCCTGGAAGAGGCCGCCGCCGAACACCAGCGGCTGCTCGGCTGGGAGAAGGAGATGCTGGACAAGATGGAACTGGCCTACCGGGTGATCGACACCGCGACCGGTGACCTCGGCGCCTCGGCGTACCGGAAGTTCGACTGCGAGGCGTGGGTGCCGACCCAGGGCGCCTACCGCGAGCTCACCTCCACCTCGAACTGCACCGACTACCAGGCCCGCCGGCTGAACATCCGGCACCGCGACGAGGACGGCAAGACCCGCGCCGTCGCCACGCTGAACGGGACGCTGGCCACCACCCGCTGGCTGGTCGCGATCCTGGAGACGCACCAGTTGGCCGACGGCTCGGTCCGGGTACCGACCGCACTCCGCCCGTACGTCGGCGGCCGTGAGGTCCTGGAACCGGTGGGCAGATGATCGACGGCTGGCGGCCGAAAGCCGTTGCCCTCGACATCGACGGCACGCTCCTGCACCTGGACGAGACGATCTCCCCGGCCGTCATCGACGCCGTACGCCGGGCCGCCGCCGAGGTCCCGGTGATCCTCGCCACCGGCAGGTCCTGGCAATCCACCAAGCCGGTCGCGGACTTCCTCGGCCTGCCGGACGGATTCGTTGTCTGTAGCAACGGCGCGACGACGATGCGCTACCCCGACGGCGAGGTGGTGGACGAGCGGACCTTCGACCCGTCGACCGTGATCGCCGCGGTTCGCAAGCATGCCCCGAACGCGCGGATGGCGGTGGAGGAGCACGACTTCGGCTACCGGGTGACCGCGCCGTTCCCGGCCGGGGATCTCGGTGACGGCAGCGGGATCCGGGTGGTGACGGACGAGGAGCTCGCGCCGGAACCCGTCACCCGGTTGATCATCCGCGACCCGGCCCAGTCCGAAGCGGACTTCGTCCACCTGGCGGAACGCCTCGGCCTGCACGGGGTCAGCTACTTCGTCGGCTGGACCGCGTGGCTCGACATCGCACCCGAGGGTGTGGACAAGAGCACGGGCCTCAAGGTGGCGATGGCCCAGTTCGACCTGGAGGCCGCGGACCTGCTGGCGATCGGCGACGGGCGCAACGACATCGAGATGCTCGTCTACGCCGGTCTGGGGATCGCCATGGGGGCGGCCCCGGACGAGGTGAAGGCCGCCGCCGACGAGGTGACCAAGACGGTCCATGACGACGGCGTGGCCGCAGTCCTCAACCGCTGGTTCTGAGCGCCCTGTACGGGCAAAGCGGCATCAGCCACAACGGCGAAAACCCGCATGATCATTCGTCCCCTTTTCACCCTCCCCGCTGACTTTCCAGTCACTGTGGGCAGTTGGCGAGGGTGAAAAGGGGACGAATGATCATGCGGGTACCCGGGGCTGCCCCTGGGGGTTGTTGTGCCTGTACAGGCAGGTCAGGCGACGCGGGTGCTGCCGGTCCGCGGTGCCGGGCACGGCTGGTCCACCACGGCGTCGAACGCGTCCAGGACGGCGCTCAGCTCCGGGCGGGGCCGCGGCGACTTGGTGGCGGGACTCTGGCCCCGGCGGGCCCTGCGCAGGTGACGCTTCACCGTCGACAGCGAGCAACCCAGCCGCATGGCCAGGGATTCCAGGCTGTCGTTCGGGTACTGCGTGCGCAGCCGCAGCACTTCCTCGTGGCTGACCGGTCGGCGGGTTCCGCGAGCCCCCGCGAGCTGGTCGAAGTCGTCCGCCTGGACCTCGACGTCCAGCAGGTTGCGCATCGAACGCCGTTGCGTGGCGGTGGTTCCGGCGACGAAGCCGGTCACGTCGTGCTCGGCGACCGCGCTGAAGAGGCACTCGGTGAACAACGGGCAGGACGCGCAGAGCTGCTTGGCCTCACGGACCAGTTGCTCGTAGCGTTCCCGGGTTCGCCGGGTGGCCGAGGCGGGTGGCGGTTCTTCCATCAGCCGGTGCTGAAAGATGTCCGGGCGTGCAGTACAGCCGGTCATGGCCCCTTCCATGATGGAAGATGTGTCGACAGCCGCGCGGGAGTGGCTGCTCCCGGGCACCGCTAGGTTGGCGCTGTTGACGGTCATCGTGGCTCCCCAAGTTCCAGGACCCGCATGAACGAACGGTGAATGACGTTCGAACACCCGAGCCCACTAGCTGATGGACCGACGATCTGTTGCCGACCCACCCTGTCGTCCCGGCGCCAGACGCACCGATCCATAACTGTTGACGTCACTGACGAGGATTTGGTTGCACCCAATTCCACAACAGTTTCCGACGCACTCCGGGGTGGGGCCCGCACCAGATACTGTGATCCGGAACAAGGCGTACGACGTGGCTGGATCGCCCCCGGTTCCCCGTTCCAGTGCCCCTCTGTTCTGAAGCCCTTCGGTGCACCAGCCACCGCATGAAATCATGCAGAAACCCTGCCGTGCATGGGAACTTGCTGCCTTTGCAGCATCCTGCCGTAACGGTCTGGTGACGTTGTTCAACGGTCAATCAGATTGCTGGAATAGGCATGTCCATTTGGTTGCGCCAGGCTCGCGGGGAGGGTATTGGGGCCCCATTTCGGGGCGGCTACGGTAGGCGGGTGTCAGACCGCAGAACACCCCGCCTGGTGGCCACCGATCTTGACGGAACCTTGGTACACAATGATCGTTCGATCACGCCGCGGACGAAGCGAGCCGTGCTCGCCGTCCAAGAAGCCGGTGCCGTCTTCGTGATGGTCACCGCGCGGCCACCCCGGTGGCTGCACGACCTCGACTACCTGGTCGGCGCCCACGGTGTCGCGATTGTTGCCAACGGCGCCATTCTGTACGACGTGCCACGGCGTAAGGCGATCCGGACCCGGCTGATCGATCCCGGGGTCGCGTTGGAGGTGGCCCTGGCGATCCGCGCGGAGATTCCCGAGGTGGAGTTCGCCATTGAGCGATCGGACCGTTACGGACAGGAACCGAAGTACCTGAACAAATGGCCGACGCCGGACGACACCTTGGTCGCGGAGGTGGAGGAACTGCTGTCGGAGCCGGCCGCGAAACTGCTCGTCCGGCATCCCAGCTGGCACTCCGACGACCTGCTGGCGAGGATCGCGCCGCTGGTCGGGGGGCGGGTGGCCGCGAGCCACAGCGGCGGCCACAGTCTGGTGGAGATCTCGGCGAGCGGGGTGTCGAAGGCCGCGATGCTGGCGGATTTCGCTGCGAGCCAAGGAATCCCGGCCAGTGAGACGATCGCGTTCGGCGATTCGTTGAACGATCTACCGATGCTCGCCTGGGCCGGAACCTCGTACGGGGTGGCGAACGCGCATGCCGAGGTGCTGGCGGCCGTCGACGTGGTCTGCCCGTCGAACGACGAGGACGGTGTCGCCACCGTCCTCGAGGACCTCTTCGCGCTCTGAAGCGGGGCTCTAGAGGTAGCGGGGGGCTCTAGAGGTACATGCCGTCCCGGGGGCCGGGCCCGTCCGGCTGGCCGGGCTGTTGTGCGCCTGGGAAGCCGGGAACAGCTTCGTCAGGGCGAGGCTGGCTGCCGCCGGGCAGGGCACGACGCATCTGCTCGAGCTGCTGGCGAGCGGCCATCTGCTGGGCGAACAGCGCGGTCTGGATGCCGTGGAACAGACCCTCCAACCAGCCGACCAGCTGGGCCTGCGCGATCCGCAGTTCGGCCTCGGTCGGAGTGCTCTCATCGGTGAAGTCGAGGCTGAGCCGTTCCAGCTCCTCGACCAGCTCCGGAGCCAGCCCGCTCTCCAGCTCCTTGATCGAGGCCGCGTGGATCGCCTTCAGGCGCTGCCGGGAGGCCTCGTCCAGCGGAGCGGCCTTCACCTCCTCGAGCAACTGCCGGATCATGTTGCCGATCCGCATCACCTTGGCGGGCTGCTCGACCAGCTCGGTCACTGAGCGTGGTTCCTCGCGGTCGTCATCGTCGGTGCGCGGCGGCCCTTCGACGGCCATGCCGTCCGGACCGACGATCAGGATCTTGCCGTCCTCGGTCTGCGCCCCGGTCATCGGAACACCCTGGCTCTCGCTGCTCTCCGTCATTCCCCCATCCTAGGAGCCCTTCGAACGGTGTCTCCTGACGGCGTCGCGGTTGGCGCAGGCGGGGCTGCAATACCGCTGCCGCCCGCCCCGGGACAGGTCGGCGTACACGTTGTCGCAGCCGTCGGTGGCGCAGCGGCCGAGGCGGCTGATGCCGCGCCCGGCCAGGTGAAGCGCTGTGCCGGTGCTGATCAACGTGGCCACCAGCCGCCCGACCGGGACGTGGTCGGGCCGGTAGTGCATGTGCCAGCCGTCGCCGGAGTGGTTGGTCAGCCGGGGGTGCTCGGTGTACTTGGCGAGCATCTCGTTCACCAGCTTGACCCGATGCTCGTCGTCCGTCGCATCGACGACCGCCAGCCACTCGTCCAGAGCCGCCCGTACTGCGGTGAGGTCGGCGGTGGTGACCCGCCGCTCGCGGACCAGCCGGTTGTCGACGCCGCTCTCCTCGCAGCGATCGGCCAGCTCGGCGGGCGTGGTCGCCGGGTTCGTGACCAGGTTCACCGCCAGCAGGACCGCGTCGGCGCCGTAAGGGTTGAGATGCACAATGGCATTACAGCACGATGGAGCGATGACCACCACACCGAAGATCCACAGGCATCGCTGGCGGGTGGAATCGTCCCATCCCGTCAGCGAAGGCCTGCTCACCTACCAGCGCTGCGCTTGCGGCCAATGGCGCATGACCAGCACCCCACTCCACCCAGTCGCGCACCCGGCCGTGGCGCAGACCGAACAGCTGATAGATGCCAATAGCAACTAGGGTCAGTCCATCCGGCTGACCATCGGGAGTCGCGACCGGGTCAGCAGCCAGGCGAGCAGACCGGCGAACAACGGGACGGCGACAATGATGCCGCCGATCTCCTGCCACGGAACCATGAAGTGCGGCGAACCGAAGGCTGCGTGCGCGGTGTACCCGTACAGCGCGCCGACCCCGACGCCCAGCAGGCAACCGAGCTGACCGAGCACCCACGCCTGAGCCGCGGCCAGGTTGCGCCGACGGCGTGGCGGTGCACCGACAGCCGCCAACGTGGCGAGGTCGGCACGTCCTTCGGCAGCAGACAGCGAGACGGAGATGGCGACACCGAGCAGGGTCACAACCGTCGCCGCACCAAGCAGCCCGATCAGCCAAAGCCTGGCAGGACTCTCGTATCCACGTTCGATCTGCAAGGCCTCGTCGTGACCGAGCAGCCGGGAGACCGCGGCAAGCTCATCCCCGGTCGGTGCCCGGGTCAGCTCGTACTGCGCCTCCAAGACCTGGATGTTGCCCAGCTTGCGAGCTGCTTCCGTGCTGATCAGAGCCGCGGTCCGCAACTGGCCGACGTCGGGCGGGGTGGACACGAAGGTCGCTGGGTGACTGAACGCCGACTTGGCCTCGTAGTCGTCGTCTCTGCTCAGCTTGATGATCGAGCCGGCCAGCAACTTCTGCTGCGGAAGCACGATCTTGCCGGCCCGCAGTTCCGCCGCCGCCTTCGGTCCGAAGCCTTCGAACCGTGCCACGTACTCCGGGTCGACCACCATCAGGTGCGCGTTGATCACGCCTTCGGTGCCGGGCGGTGGGACCGTCATCAGGGCCGGTGTGTAGCTGCCGTTCGACTTGGCCGAGGGCAGGTTGATGACACCGAACTCGTAGGTGTGCCTGGTCGGCAGCAACCCGGACACCTTCTGCACAGTGCTCGGAGCATAGGGCGGCGAGTCGGGGCTGCCGGCGCCGAACCTGACCGTGCCGTAGCCCTCGGGGGCGGCCGGGGTGTAATCCTCGGCGTCGGCGGCGATCGAGTTCGAGATCGCGAAGGCCACCGCGGCTGTTGCCGCCACCGCCATCATGATCGCGGCGGTCGCTGGGCCGGTGCGATGCCGGTGACGGGCCGCATCCCGGAGTGCCAGCCGTCCGCTCAGCGGCAGCATCCGGGCGATGCCGGCGACCTTGGCGACCAGGCTCGGCAGCATCCAGACCAGCGCGGCGATGACCGAGGTGATCCCGATCAGGACCAAGGCGATCGGGCCGGTCGGTGTCACGCTCGGCTGGTACATGCCCTCCTCGATGGGGACCCGCTTCGCCTCCGCGAACGCGGTCGCGATCAGACTGCTGCCTAGGATCGTGCAGGCGATGCCGAGGACCAGAAGAACCAGGGCAGGCCGACGGATCCGCGTCTTACCGGTAGTGACCGTGAAACGCCCCGCCAAGGCTGCCAGTGGGGCCTGTCGGCCCGCGCTGATCGCGGGGATCACCGCGGCCGCGAGGCCCGCGAACAAACCGAGCAGGGCGATCACCACGATGTTCAGCCAGGGAATCTGCCAGGCGGTGAACAGGGTGGAGTTCATCCGCTCCCACCATGGCTTGCCCGCGAGGGTCAGCCCGAAGGCGAGGAGAACTCCACCTCCTGCGCCGACCACTCCGGCGAACAACCCCTGCAGGAGGACGACGCGTCGTACGTCGCGCGGTGTGCCGCCGGCGGCCGTGATCAGGCCGAGCTCGCGGGTCTGGCGTCGCGCGCCGACCGCGAACGCAGTACCGGCGAGCAGCACGATCTCCAGGATGCCGAAGCCGATGATCAGCGCCATCACCGCGCTGGCGCCGGCATCCGTACTGCTGTAGTCGTAGGGACTTGGCGGCGGGTCGACGATGTTTGCCCGTGGCAACAAGGTCATGCCCTGGCCGTTCAGCTGGTCGGACAGTGCGTCCGGCTGGGCCGAGTCCGGCAGGTCGACGAGATAGTGGGCGAAGACGCTCCGATCGGGCTTCGCCAGCGAGCTGTCCGGCATCGCGAAGATGGTCCGGGCACCGGGGCCGTTCAGCGTGCGGGCGATCCCGACCACGGTGAAGACCTTCTCGGCGCTGGTCACCAGCTTGGAACCAGGACGGACGGTGTCGCCGTCACGGATGCCGAGGTACTCCGCCAGTGACGGGGAGACCGCCACCTCGTCGGTCTTGGCGGGCATGGTGCCACCGTCCAGGCGGAAGGTGCCCTTGGTCAGCTCGCTCCGGCCGTCACCGGTGACCAGTCGCACCGAGCTGGTCGACTGCGGACCGCGGATGTCGACGCCGCCGATCTCCGTCAGGGCTCGCGCCACCTGGGTCCCCGCAGGCAGCAACGGCCGCGGGTCGAAGGTGTACGGATCGCGCACCATCTCCTCCGCGCCCGGTGCTGGCATCTGCTCGGCCATCTCCGCGCGCGGCCGGTCGTCCATCTTTCCGAACGCCCGGTACGGCGAGACGTCCAGCCGGGCGTCGGCTCGTCCGATCAGCACGCCGGCCAGAACCTCACCGGTCGGGCTAGAGGATTTTTCGATGATGCCGATCCAGCTGGCTCCGAGGACGGGCAGCCCGATCAGTGCCGCCACCAGCAAGGTCCGGCCCAGCGAGCGCCGCGTGGTCCGGCGGGCGATCCGCAGTGGGGGTCCCCAGCTGCCCATCAGCGGGTTTCCTGCAGCAGCACATCAGCCTCGGGGAGCGGACCGGACTGGCCTACCAGCACACCATCGCGCAGGTAGACGACCCGGTCGGCCCAGGCGGCGTGCCGGGCGTCGTGGGTGACCAGGACTCCACCGATCCCGTGCTGGTCGCAGCGGTCCCGCAGGAGCTGGAGGACTGCTTCCCCGGTGTCGGAGTCGAGCGCGCCGGTGGGCTCGTCGGCGAGGAGCAGGCGGCGTTCGCCCACGATCGCCCGGGCGATCGCCACTCGCTGACGCTGACCACCTGACATCTCATCCGGAAACCGGCCGGCCAACTCGGGGATGGCCACCTCCACCAGTGCGGCCTCGGCGTACTTGCGGGCGCTGCGAGCGCGCAGGCCGTCGAGTTCGAGCGGGAGCGAAACGTTCTCGGCAGCGGTCAATGCGGGGATCAGGTTGAAGTCCTGGAAGACGTAGCCGATCCGGCGGCGTCGCAGCGCGGCCACGGCATTGCGGCTGAGGGTGGTGAGGTCGTTGCCGTCGACCAGCACCTCGCCGCTGGTCGGCCGGTCGAGGCCGCCCGCACAGGTCAGCAGGGTGGACTTGCCGGAGCCCGATGGACCCATCACTGCGACCAGTTCGCCGGCCGCGACGGCCAGGTCGACGCCGCGAAGTGCGTGCACGGCCTGCTCGCCACTGCCATGCACCCGGGTCAGTTTGCGGATGTCCAGAATCATCTTTGTGCCCCCGCTTCGGTTTGGTTCGGCGCTTGTCCCTGCCCCGCGTCGCTCTGCTTGCCGCCCTGCTGCAAGCTGTCGTGCTGTTTGCTCTGGGCTGCGCGGTGCCGGGAGAGCATCGCCTCGCAGTGGTCCAGCCAGCGGATCTCCGCCTCGGCGGCGAAGATCATCGACTCGATCACCAGCAACCAGGAGATGTCGCCGTCCCTGCTGTTGCGCTTGAGCCGGGTCAGCTCCTGCAATGCCTGCATGGTCGAGACCCGCTGCCGCTGCACCACCGACGTCACATTCACTCCCGGTACTGCGAGCGCGAGGGCGAGCTTGATCGCCAGTTCGTCCCGCGGTCGCGACTCCCGGGTCACCGGGGTCTCGAACCAGCTGGTCAGCTCGGTCCGGCCGGCGTCGGTGATCTCGTACATCGATCGCCCGTCGCCGTTGCCCTCACCGCTGGCGGACCGCACCAGGCCGTCGCGCTCCAGCCGGGTCAGGGTCGTGTAGACCTGCCCGATGTTCAGTGGCCAGGTGGCGCCGGTAGCTGCCTCGAACTCCCCGCGCAGCTGGTACCCGTACTTGGCGTCCACGCGGAGCAGCGCCAGCAAACCGTGCTTGATCGACATAGATACTGAGTATGCATACCCAGTATGTGCCGGTCAACAGCAGGGATCACGGAGTACCCGCCACGAGCCGGCGGACCAGGCGGGCGGTGATGGCGTCGACGTCGTACCGGCGGCCGATGCCGGGCGTGAGTTGGTCGAGCACCAGCCCGTCGATGGCGAAATGCAGGAGGCGGACCTCTTCCGCGCCGCCGGGCAGGCCGGCCTGGACGTGGAAGGAGACGTCCGCGTCGAAGCCCTGCTGGAGCGTGCGGGACAGGATTTCGTGGAGTCCTGGCCGGCGGGCAGCCTCGAGTCGCAGTTCCAGCAGGGCGAGGGAGAGCTCCGGGCGGCCGAGTAGTCGTTCGACGATGTAGCGGACGTAGTCGACGAGAAGGTCGACCGTCGGCTGCCGCTGGGCGAGGGGTTCCAGTACGGCCTCGTCGGGAGCCAAGCGCTCGAAGATCCGCTCGCCGAGTGCGCCGAGGAGGGCATCGCGAGTGCGGAAGTAGTTCGATGCGGTGCCGGCGGGCAGACCTGCCGCGGCGTCGACCGCTCGATGGGTGAGGCCGCGCGCGCCGGAATCAGCCAACACTGCGAGGCCGGCGTCGGCGAGTTGGATGCGGCGTTCGGGGTTCCTCGGCATGTTGACAAGGCTAGCAGGTATCCACTACACATGTCGTTGTTAACAACAACAGCTGTAGTAGTCAGGAGAGCCTATGCACCCCGCCGCCTTCGGTGCGACCGTCGTGACCTCGCGTCCCGCGGAAGTCGCCGCTTTCTATGAACAGCACTTCGATTTGCAGATCACCGTCGACCTGGGCTGGTTCATCTGCCTGCGCCGGGGTTCGGCGGACTGGGAGCTCGCCATCTGTTTGCGTGGGCACGAGTCCGTGCCGGCTGCGGTGTCGGCGACTGGCGACAGTACGAACATCTTCGGCTTCATCGTCGAGGATGCAGACAAGGTCGCCCATGCGCTGACCGAGGCGGGCATCGGACTCGAGACGGAGGTGGTGACGGAACCGTGGGGGCAGCGTCACTTCTACGCCCGGGACCCGGAAGGCACCTGGATCGACGTCATCCAGCTGGTCGCTCCCGACCCGGCGTGGATCGCAGCCAACACTCCGTCGTGATCGGCCGTGGCTGCCTCTGGCTATCGGGCTTCCGGGAGGCTGTCAGCGGGACGCGACGACGAGCATCTGGCCGGCCAGCGGCTTGATCGGGGAGCGCAGGTACCACGGGACCAGGAAGGTCAGACTGCCTGTCTTGGACTTGAGCGTCAGCGGCAGGAACCTCGCCCGTACCTCGTCGATCCTCCAGCCCTCAGCGACCAGGTAGTCCTGCAGGGACTCGTCGGTGAAGATCGAGACGTGGGTGAAGTCGTCGAAGTACCGGCCGGGGTTGAGCCGGAAGTTGGGCTGCATCAGGATCAGCCGGCCGTCGGCGCGCAGGACCCGCTTCGCCTCCGCGAGCAGTCGGTTGGACGCCTCCCGCTCCAGGTGCTCCAGCAGGTTGGAGGCGAACACGATGTCGAAGCTTCCGGGCTCGAACCTGCCCAGGTCGGTGCAGTCGCCGATCACTGGTTCGACGTGCTCGGCGGCCGCGCGGCCGAGCCTGCTGTCCAGGTCCATCGCGACGACCCGCTTGGCCACCACGTTGTTGGAGAAGTCGCACCAGCCCGCGCCGAGTTCGAGGACCTCGGCGTTCGCGGGGATCCACCTCTGCAGGTAGGTGCAGACGTGCCGCCAGATCTTGGCACGGTTCGGGTGGTTCGCCAGCCGCGTCTCGAAGTATGCCGACCCGTAGCTGCCGTGCGGCTCGCCGTTCTCCGGCGTCTTCGAGCGGATCCCCCGATCGGCCGACTCGTCACGCCTGTTCTGGTCGGTCACGACCGCCCCCTGCTGGGGGTATTGGCTACCTCGCCGGCCCCCTTTCCAGCCCCCAGCCGGTAGCGGCGACGAGCCGCTACCGCGAGTCCAGATCTGGCTCTGACGCTACGCCCGGGCATCCAGCGCGTCGAGACTCTGAACGCGCCAGCCGACACCCCCACCCGGCCGGGTGGGGGTGTGCCAGCGGGGATGAGAGACAGCCCCCGGGAGTCTGGGGCTGCTCAGCTAGCAGGTCAGGTGGTAAGGAGGACTTTGCCGATCTGGGTGGACTGTTCGAGGGTCTCGTGAGCCTTGGCGACTGCTTCCAGCGGGAAGGTGCGGTAGACGATCGGGCGGACCTTCTTCGCGGCGAACAGCGGCCAGACGTGCCCGACCACCTCGGCGAGGATCCGGCCCTTGTCCTCCACCGACCGGGCCCGCAGGCCGGCACCGGTGATCGAACCGCGACGGCTCATCAACCGGCCGAGGTCGACCTCACCCTTGGTGCCGCCCTGCATGCCGATGACGACCAGCCGGCCGTCGAAGGCGAGCGACTTCACGTTGTCCTGCAGGTACTTCGCGCCCATGATGTCGAGGATCACGTCGGCGCCGGCCTGATTGGTCGCCTCCTTGACCACGGAGGCCCACTCGGCTTCCTTGTAGTTGATCGCGACATCGGCGCCGAGCCGGGTGCAGAAGTCCATCTTGTCCGTACTGCCGACTGTGCAGAGCGCTCGCGCACCGTGCGCGACGGCGAGCTGGATCGCCATCGTGCCGATGCCGGAGGCGCCGCCGTGGACGAGGATGGTCTCGCCGTCCTTCAGGTGTGCGCCCATGAAGATGTTCGACCAGACGGTCGCGACCGCCTCGGGAAGAGCCGCCGCGCTGATCAGGTCGACGCCCTCCGGTACCGGCATCACCTGTGGGGCTGGGACAAGCACCTTTTCGGCGTACCCACCACCGGCGAGCAGCGCGCAGCACTCGTCGCCGACGGACCAGCCCTCGACCTCAGCGCCGACAGCGGAGATCGTGCCGGAAACCTCGAGGCCGATGACGCCGGGCGCACCTGGCGGCGGCGGATAGAACCCCTGCCGTTGCAGCAGATCGGCCCGGTTCACCCCGGCCGCGACCACGTCGATGACAACCTCATCGGGCCCCGGCGTCGGATCCTCGAGCTCCCCGATCCGCAGGACGTCGACGCCACCCGCACCCTCACAAACGACAGCTCGCATACCCGCCACGCTACTGCCTCCCCACCGCCCCCACCTCAGCGGACGATGGTTGCCATGTCGTTGGCGATGCTGTCGAGCGGGTCGAAGGTGCCGGTCTGCTTGAACCAGTCCCACAGCTCGAGTGAGTGGTACAGCCGGTAGAGGGTGGTCCGCACGCGCCAACCGACAGGGAGCTCGCCGTAGCCCTCGACCAGGCCGGCGAGCTTGTCCGCGTTTCCCCAGATCGAGTAGCACTCGGTCTTCGCCAGATCCATCAGCGGATCAGCGGCGATCGCGTTCTCCACATCGATGAACCCGTGCACCTGCCAACTCTCAGGATCCACCAGCACATTGCCCTCATGGAAATCGTTGTGACAAAGGACGGGCTTCTCATTCTCGAGGAACAACCCCGCGTGCGACTCGACGTACCGGCTGATCTCCGCCCGCAGTACCGGATCGCCGCCGAGCTGGTCGAACTCCGCGAGCTTCTTGGTGAACTGGCGCCGCATGTACTCGTCGTTCGTCGGCAGCGGATCGAGCACCTGATCAGTGAGATACCCGTACGCCGGCTGCGGTATCCGGTGGATCCTCGCGAGCAAACCCCCGAGTTGCTCGTAGATGGAACGCCAGTCAGGCGGTTCGGTCTCGGACAGCGGAACACCGTCGAGCTTCGTGAGGACGGTGAACGCGTTGGTCTCGCTCGCTGGCTCCGCGTGGATGACCCGCGGGATCGAACCGTCGAGCTCGGTCGCCATCAGTCGGTACACATGGACTTCCTTGGCCTGCTTCCAGGCCCACTCCGGTTCGTACACCTTGACGATCACCGGCTCCGCGGCGTCCCGGCGTACCTCGAAGACGCTACTCAGCTGACCACCCGACCGCGGCACGATCTCTGTGATCGCACTACCCGGACAGGCCATCTCGACCATCGCACCCACTCGTTCGATCACCCGGCTCACCGTAGGGCCGCCCGATCCAGCGCGCGACCGGTTTAATCTGGCCGGATGCGGCACCATGGTGTTGTGAAGATCGCCGTGGTCCAGACCGCCAGCACCCACGACAAGGCCGCGAACCGTGACGCCGTGACGCGCCTGGTCGCCGAGGCCGCGCGGGACCAGCCTGACCTCGTCGTGCTGCCCGAAGCGATGATGGCCGACTTCGCCAGCGAGGGTGGTTCGGTCGGTGACCTGGCCGAACCCCTGGACGGCGAGTTCGTCAGCACTCTGCGCAAGAGCGCGCTCGAGCACGGTACGGCGATCGTCGCGGGCATGTTCGAGCGGAGCTGCGACGAGGCCCGCCCGTACAACACGCTGCTCGCGGTCGGCGCCGACGGCGAACTGCTCGGCGCCTACCGCAAGATCCACCTGTACGACGCGTTCGGCTACCGGGAGTCCGACCAGTTGACGGCAGGCGATGTCGCTCCGGTCGTGGTGAAGGTCGCCGGGCAGAAGTTCGGGTTGATGACGTGTTACGACCTGCGATTCCCCGAGCTGTCGCGGGCGCTGGTGGATGCCGGGGCCGGCGTACTCGTAGTACCGGCTGCTTGGGTTCGTGGCCCTCTCAAGGAGCACCACTGGACGACGCTGCTCACCGCCCGCGCGATCGAGAACACCTGCTATGTCGCGGCTGCCGCCCAGAACGGCAAGAAGTACTGCGGCCTCAGCCAGGTCATCGATCCCCAGGGCATCCCGGTGGTCTCTGTCGGGGAGGCGGACGGGCTCGCGACCGCCGACATCTCCGCGGACCGCCTCGCCGACGTCCGCAAACGCAACCCCTCCCTGCAGAACCGCCGCTATACCGTCACTCCCCGGTAGCCGCCCGTTGTGGACAAAGGGCAGTCGGAATTGGCCGCGGCGGGTTAGCCTCCTGGGGTGACGGAGTGGGTGGACGGGTTCGACCTTGAACACCACGGCGATCTGGAGGTCGGTGACGGGCTGGTCGATCTGGCGGTCAACGTTCGTGCTGGTACGCCGCCGGCCTGGCTGGTCGAGGAGATCGCCGGCAGCCTGACGGACCTGGCGTCGTACCCGCGTCAGGAGCCCGCGCTGGCCGCGGTCGCCGCGCGGCACGGCTGCAGCCCGGGGCAGGTGCTGTTGACGGCTGGCGCGGCGGAGGCGTTCGTACTGATCGCCCGCGCGTTCAGACCGAGGCATCCCGTTGTCGTTCATCCACAATTCACCGAGCCGGAGTCGGCGCTGCGTTCAGCCGGGCATCTGGTCGACCGCGTGATCCTGACGCCGGAGGACGGCTTCGTACTACGGCCGCGCGTCGTACCGGATGACGCCGACCTGGTGGTGATCGGCAACCCGACCAACCCCACGTCCGTCCTGCAGCGGGCCGACGACCTCCGTGAACTCGCGCGGCCCGGCCGGATCCTGGTCGTCGACGAAGCCTTCATGGACGCCGTACCGGGTGAGCCGGAATCGCTGGTCGGAGCCTCGATCCCCGGGCTCGTCGTGATCCGCAGCCTGACGAAGACGTGGGGCCTCGCCGGGCTGAGAGTCGGGTACGTCGTGGCCGCGCCCGGGCTGATCGAACAACTGGCCGCGGTCCAACCCCACTGGCCGGTGTCCACTCCTGCCCTCGCAGCAGCGATTGCCTGCAGCAACGAGCAAGCCGTGGAGGATTCAGCCCGAGCAGCGCAAGAAATCGATCACCAACGAGCCCACCTTCTGAACGGGCTCCTCGGCACGGATGGAGCCGACGACGGGGGGCGGGTTTCGTCGTACGGGGTGGCGCGGGGGCCTTTTGTGTTGGTTCGGGTGGAGGGGGCGGCGGCGGTTCGGGAGGCCTTGCGGGAGCGGGGGTTCGCTGTTCGGCGGGGTGACACGTTCCCTGGTCTCGGGCCTGACTGGCTGCGGATCGCGGTGCGCCCGGAGGCGATCACCGACGGCTTTCTGAAGGTCTGGCGGGACGTGCTCGGGTGATTTAGTGTCCCGTTCACGAGACGTTGGTGATCGCTGTCCAACCGAGTGCCCGCTGTAACCCGGGCGCAGGTTTAAGACCGATCTACTTTGCGCACAAGGGAAGCACCGAAGCACTCTTCGAAGGGAGCAGCATCATGGGTTTGGACGACGACGACATGACGACCTCGTCCGGTGACGGCGAGGGCCTGGCCGACGGTGGCGCGACACCTGGTGCGCACGACGGAGGTGCCGATGGCGGAGCCGATGGTGGCGCGGGCGAGGGCCCCGCGGACGGCGGCACGTCGGACGGTGGCGCTGATGGCGGTGCTGACGGCGGTGCCGGTTCGGAGGGTCCCGCGGATGGTGGCGCTTCGCCGGGTGTAAGTGACGGCGGTGCTGATGGTGGCGCGGGCGAGGGTCCGGCCGACGGCGGGGCAACACCCGGTGCGACCGATGGTGGTGCCGATGGTGGCGCGGAGGGCCCCGCGGACGGCGGCACGTCGGACGGTGGCGCTGACGGCGGTGCTGACGGCGGCGCTGGTTCCGAAGGTCCTGCCGATGGTGGTGCTTCGCCTGGTGTGAGTGACGGCGGTGCTGATGGTGGAGCCGACAGCGGTGCTGGTTCGGAAGGGCCCGCTGATGGCGGCGCCAACCCGGGCGCGACCGATGGTGGAGCGGACGGCGGCGCCGGCGGGAACTCCGGGAGTTGGTGAGTCCAGTGCCGGAGGCCGGGCCGCACCCGGAAGGGCGCCCGGCACTCCGGCGCTGTGTAGCGGGTGAACCGGAAGAGTTCGCGAGCAACTACTGGGGCTCACGAGCCCTGCTGTCTGCCGCCGCCGACCTACCCGGACCGTTCACGGATCTGTTCAGCCTCGAGGCCGCGGACGAACTACTGTCCCGCCGAGGCCTCCGGACGCCCTTCCTGCGTATCGCCAAGAACGGCGCTGTCGTCGGCGACGGACAGTTCACCGGGCCTGCCGGGGTGGGCGCCGAGATCGGCGACCAGGTGCGTGATGACAAGGTCGCCGCGCTGTTCGCCAGCGGTAACACGGTGGTACTGCAAGCGCTGCACCGTACTTGGCCGCCGCTGGTCGACTTCGCTACGCAATTGTCAGCAGATGCTGGTCACCCGGTGCAGATCAATGCGTACATCACGCCTGCGGAGTCACAGGGTTTCTCCGCGCACTACGACGTACACGACGTCTTCGTCCTGCAGGTAGCAGGCGAGAAGCACTGGACTGTGCATGAACCGGTCCATGTCGACCCACTGCGCAGCCAGCCGTGGACCGACCACGCGCCGGCCGTTGCCGCGGCCGCCCGTGACAGAGCACCGGTGGTGGATGCCGTACTGCGTCCTGGTGATGCGCTGTATGTACCGCGCGGCTTCCTGCATTCCGCGAAGACGCTTGGCGGGGTCAGTGCGCACCTGACGGTCGGGCTGCACACGATGACGCGGTACCTGCTCGTGCAGGAGTTGGCGGCCCTCGCAGCTGGTCAGGCGGAACTGCGGACTGCTCTCCCGCTCGGACTCGATCCTGGTGATCCGACGCAGCTAGCCGCAGAGCTGGAGAAGGTTGCTGCGTTGTTTGCCGAGGTTGTTCAAACTGCTTCGGCTGAAGACCTTGCAGCCCGCCTGCGTCGGCGTACGTGGTCCGGCAACCGACCGGCTCCACTACCCCCGCTCGCCCATGCCGCCGCGATCGCCGGCCTCGCAGTCGGTACTGCGGTACGTCTCCGCGCGGGTCTCCGCTATCGCCTGGTGCCCGGTGATCCAGTGTTGTTGCAACTACCGGATCGAACAGTCTCCTTGCCAAAGGCAACTGCTGATGCAGTGACGCGACTGTGTGAGGGCGGCGAGGTCAAAGTCGGCGAGCTTCCCGGCCTGGACGACGCCGACCAACTCGTCCTGGTCCGCCGTCTGATGACCGAAGCGGTGCTGGTCGCGAGCACCCCGTGACTCGCTATTGGTTGGCTGCAGCGCATCTGCCTGGTCGGGTGGGGCTGGACCGCCGAGCAGCGACGGCGCGGGGGCTGAGCTGACGGGAAACCAGGGGGCGGACACTGGTGTGGTGGCGGGATACAGGCCTGAGACAGGATGCGCGGCTTCGGCGGAGCGGCGAGGAGATCTTCTGCTGGCATCGGCGCCGCCGGCCGAGCGCTGGCTGCTGATCGAATGCCGTGACCCCTGGCCCCGCACCGCCCTGACCGCCCTCCGCCGGCAACCGCCGACGGCCAAGAGCGCCGACCGGCCGCCAATCCCAGGGGACCGTCAGTCGGCGAATGAGGTCCCGGGAGATCCGGGCAGTCTGGCTGCGGAGGTGTCGCGGCTCTGTGTCGCCGGGCGCTACCGTCCGGTGCTGATCCGACGCCACGGGCGCATCGACAAGACGGCGCCACGTCAGTGGGCCCTGGTCGACAGCCGCCCCGGCTTCGAATCGGTCCGTTGGGGCGAGCTGCCCACCGACGAGCACCTCCTCGACGTCCTTGCCGGCAAAGACCAAGGGACGCCGAGCACCGAACCGATCTACCTCGTCTGCACCCACGGGCGTCACGACGCCTGCTGTGCCGTCCGCGGTCGCCCAGCCGCCGCTGCGCTGTCCGCTGCATTCCCCGACCGCACTTGGGAATGCAGTCACGTCGGCGGAGACCGCTTCGCCGCGAACCTCGTCTTCCTGCCGCACAGCCTCTTCTACGGACACGTCCCTGCAGACGAGGCGGTCGAACTCGCCCACGCCTACGACAAAGGCTTGCTCGTCCCAGAATTCCTCCGCGGATCAGGCGCCTTGAACCCACCCGTCCAAGCGGCTCAACACTTCGCCCGTGCGGCCACTGTGTCCCTGGAGGGCGACAACGCTGCAACCGCACTCGCCGTCGACGCCCTCAGGCCGATCTCTGTCCGCGAACTGGCCCCCAACAGGTGGCAGGTCGCGCTCGATCACCACGGTCGCCAGATCACCGTCGAGGTCGCTGCCCAGATGATCACCGTCGACGGAGCAATGACCTGCGCCGCCGTCCCACCCGGCCGCGCCCGCCAGTTCACCCTCGTCAACTCGGTGGACCTCGCAGAGCCAGGCACCACAAGTCCGAGCGGGTCAGTTGTCGGGGAGTAGGCGGTCGTCCCGGTGGGCGCCGTAGTACTCGGACTGGCGCGCCATGATTTCGCGCATGGAGGTACCGCGAGGGACGCCGTACACCGTGCCGGGGAAGTCGAGATCGCGCTGGAGCTCCCAGAGTTCTTCGTGCCGATCGGGCGAGAAGAACTCGGCCGGATCACCGACGGCGATCCAGCCGATCGGCAGGACGGCGCCGGGTTCCAGTCGGGAGTTGACTTGGAGCACGCTGTTGATCCGTAGCTCGGCACCCGCGCCGGCGACCGAACCGGGGAACAACGCGGCGCCCGTGGCGATGAACACTTCATCCTCGATCGTGGCGCCGTTCACGTGGGCCTGCGGACCGATCAGGACCGCAGTACCGATCAGTGCGGGATGGTCCGCCCGGCCGCGTACCAGGGCGTTCTCCATCACCACACTGTTCTCTCCGAGGCGGACCTCGCCGTTCTCCGCGGTCAGCACTGCGCCGTGCAGCACCCTGCTGCCTTCCCCCAGCACGACGGCTCCACAGAGCACGGCTGACGGCGCCACATACGCGGACTCCGGCACGACCGGCTGGCGGCCGCTGTGTTCCAGCAACATGCGGAATTCCTCTCGTTGCCCACCACCTCGACATTCCTGTGACCAGTTCTACCGGAACGGACCCTTCACGCCCGGGCCCTCACAACCCGGGCGGCCATCGTCCGGTCCCGGCCGTCCACATCAAGGTGGGAGGTTCGGCCGACCGAACGAAGGATCAGGGTGAAGACCCGCGAGCTACAGACAGAACATTAGAACACCTGTTCGTACGCACGCAAGAACCCCTGACACGTCAACAGTGGCTCACCGGGCCCCCGCCACGGCGGCCGCGAGTCAGTTGGCAGCACTATGGCCGGCGCCTCGTCGAGTCCCCAGATAGCGCTCGGAACGGACAGTCAGGTGCGGCGAGTGGTGGCGTGGGGGAGCGTTCGGTCGAGGGTGAGGATAGTGGCGGCAGCGACCAGCGCGAGCGCCGAGATCGCCAGCCACGGAAGCTCATGCCTGACCTCGAAGAGTTGCGCGAAGAACGCCGGTGCCAGGACGCTCGCGAACGTGAACGAGTACTGCCAGTAGGACAGGTACTTCCCGTGCCCCCGCTCCGGCGCAATCGCCGCAGCCAGCGCGTTCCCCGTAGCTGCGTGCAGCACATCGCCCGACGCGAACACCGCCGTGGCAAGCACCAACCCAGGCACCACCAGCGCTGCCGGAACATGCGGTAGCCCAGCCATCAGCAGCCCCCACACCGCCCACAGCAGGCCCGCCAGGATGATGACGTTCGTCCGCCGC